>Ga0210033_1000401_pt1 | contig 40895 bp, 44 predicted proteins | sample CryGeymeta201501_FD_185465 | JGI IMG/M metagenome (GOLD analysis project Ga0210033, IMG submission 185465) | Groundwater microbial communities from Crystal Geyser aquifers in Utah, USA - Crystal Geyser metaG 2015-01 (SPAdes) (version 2) | ecosystem: Environmental > Aquatic > Deep subsurface >... | reverse complement strand
GAAACTAGAGCCCGGGCTATTGTGGATTACCGCAGTGAAAATGGTCAGTTCAAACGAATTGAGGATTTTGCTCCAAGTTAAAGGTATTGGGCAGGGAACATTTGACGAGATAAAGGATTATATCACTGTATCAGATAGCAAAACTTTTTGATGTGGCTGCTTTATATTAGCTGTGCCTGGGTAGCGGGTATTTTTATAGGCTCACAAGTTAGCCTGCCGTTAATTGTTATCCCTCTCGGGCTTCTTCCATTACTGTTTATCCCTCTTTTCCGTGACAAAAGGGAAAGCTTAATAGTGACGGGATTATGTTTTTTTGCTTTTATTGGCGGCGGTCTTTATTTTCCGACAAGCTTGCCTCAGATAGATGAGCATTCCGTTTGTTTCTACAACGATGACACAGGGATAGTGGAAATCCGGGGAATGGTGAAAGAAGAGCCTGATGTTAGGGATAGATATTGCTTGTTAACCATTTCTACAAGTGAAATAACTATAGAAGGAGAGCAGAAGGAAGTCTCGGGAGACGTCTTAATTCGAGTGTCAAGGTATCCTGAGTATCATTACGGAGATGTCATCAAGGTAACTGGAGAATTGGAGACCCCTCCTACGTTTGAAGATTTTGACTATAAAAGCTATCTGGAGCATCAGGGAATTTACTCCATCAGTTATTATCCCAGGATAGAAGTTATCGCTGAAGGTAAAGGTTTTACCCCGTTGCAGTGGCTTTATTCTTTCAGGGAGAGCCTTTCGAATTCCCTGGCTAGAGCTTTGCCTGAGCCGCAGGGCTCATTAGCCCAAGGCATCCTGCTTGGCATGACAAGCAATATACCCTATTCTGTGAGGCAAGCTTTCTCAAGAACAGGGACGGCCCATATATTGGCTATTTCTGGCTTGCATATGAGTATCATTATCGGCATTCTCCTCAGCTTTTTAGTTTTAATTTTTGGGAGACAGCGCTCCATATATATCTGGCTTACCCTTATTGCTATCTGGATTTATGCCTTGCTTACTGGAATGCATCCGCCGGTAATTCGTGCCACCATGATGGGGAGCTTATTTTTGATAGCTGAATATCTAGGAAGGCAGCGAAGTGCCATTACTGCCTTAGCTTTTGCCGCTGCAGTGATGGTGGGTATCCAGCCTCAAATTTTGTGGAGCGCCTCATTCCAACTTAGCTTCATGGCAATGCTCGGGCTTATTCTGTTCTATCCTTATTTTCAGAGTTGGGGAAGGAAGGGCATTGCTAAGGTGTTTGAATACCGGGATAAAGCTATAGCTATTGGTAATGTCTTTGTGGATGGCTTTACACTGACCCTAGCGGCTATCATCGCAGTCTGGCCACTTATAGCGTACTACTTTGGTATTGTTTCACTGGTTGGTGTACCAGCAACATTCCTTTCTTTGCCTGCTTTGCCAGCTATTATAGTTGCTTCTGCGTTGGTCGCCTTTGTCGGGTTATTTGCTGTATTTGCCTCTCAAATTTTAGGCTGGGTCGCCTGGCTATTCTTGAGTTACTTGCTTTTAGTGGTTCAGGGTTTTGATGCCTTGCCATTCTCCTCTTTCCAGATATCTAGTATCCCTGTGTGGTTAGTGTGGACATATTACATCATGCTTGCAATAGTTGTGGCGTGGCTTAATCATAGAAAGCAGTTGACCAATATTTCCCCCAGGTTAGCTTCCGAAGCGAAGGGAAGTGGTTAGTAATGGCTAAATTATCCCGGCATTCGCTCCTGAAATGGCTCATTCCTCCCCTTTTATTAGCAGCTATCCTGGTTTGGGCTGCAGTTCTCATCACGCCTGATGATAATCTTCATGTAAGTTTCCTTGATGTGGGACAGGGGGATGCCATCTTGATCCAAACGCCTAATCATCAGAATATACTCATTGATGGTGGTCCTAGTCCGCAGATAATAGATTTGGAATTAGGTGAGAAACTCCCTTTCTGGGATAGAACAATAGACCTTATGATATCCACACAGCCTCAAGCTGACCACATCACTGGATTGGTGGAAGTGCTGCAAAGGTATAAAGTGAAGCAAGTGCTCGAGCCCGGTGTTTCTTATAATTCTTGCGTTTATCAAGAATGGCTCAAGCTGATTGAGGAGAAAGAAATCAAGCATTATGTGGCTAAAGCGGAGCAGGAAATTGATTTAGGCAGTGGCATTAAGATAGAAGTGCTTAATCCTCCCGAGGAGTTTTTTAAAGGGACCAGCGCCGATGTGGACAACAACGGGGTGGTATTAAGGCTAAGCTGGGGTGAAGTCAGTTTTTTGTTCACTGCCGATATCAGGTGGGAAGGTGAATTTGAGCTCATTAAACAGCGAGCTAATTTGAGAAGCACAGTTCTGAAGGTAGCCCATCACGGCAGCAAGACATCTACAATGCCCCAGTTTCTAGCGGTAGTTGACCCTCAAATAACAGTAATCTCAGTGGGGGCAAACAATACCTTTGGTCATCCCAACCCTGAGGTAGTAGAAAGGCTGAGGGAGAGGTTGGGGGAAGATAGCATTTATCTAACGTCGGAGAATGGCACCGTTGAATTTATCACCGATGGGGAGAAGCTGTGGGTGAAGGCAGAGCGGTGACAAGAGCCGTTGACAGCGGCAGGTTCTAACCGATACAATGTAGCATTTGTAAAACTGGTATGGATACGATATGGCTGAAGTAAAACTTGGCTCTGGTGAGGGCTTTGAGAGCTTGCTGCGTAGATTTAACAGGCAAGTGCAGCAAGGCCGTATTTTAGCTGAGGTTCGGCGTCGAAGGTTTTTTGAGAAACCAAGCGAGGCGCGGAAGAAGAAACAGGCGGCAAAGAGGCGAAAAGTGTGAGAGGGGTGAGGTGACACTGGAGGAGAAAATAAGGAAGGACCTCTATCAGGCAATTAAGCAGCAGGATAAGGTACGAATCTCCACATTACGATTGCTCTTGTCTGAGATAAAGAATGCTGAAATTGCTCAAGGGAAGCCTATCGATGATAGTAAAGGTATGGATATCCTTGGTAAGGAAGCGAGGCAGCGGCGGGAAAGCATCGATGCGTTTAAAAAGGGAAATCGCAGTGACCTTGTAGCTCAGGAAGAGTCAGAGTTAGCCATTATTTTAGAATATCTTCCCAAGCAAATGAGCCGTGAAGAAATTATAACCGCAGCGCGGCAAGCAATTGACATAGTTGGAGCAAAAGGGGAGAAAGATAAAGGTAGAGTTATGTCTCAGCTTATGCCCCAGCTTAAAGGTAAAGCTGGCGGTAAGGAAGTAGGCGAGATAGTTTCTGAGCTGCTTGCTCAAGGTTAGGTCTTTACATAATATTACATCAGGATTTTGGTAATAAACAAGCTAACCAGCTTGGATAGAACTCGGGGTGATACTTAAATGGCTCAAGTTTGCTCGTTCCGTGGTATACGTTACAGAAAGGAAAAAGTTTCTAATCTAGGGGCGGTTATTTGTCCGCCATATGATGTGATTACTCCTGAAGAACAGAGATTTTATTACCGGAAAAGCGATTACAATATAATTCGTCTGGAGCTTCCTACCCGCCAATCTGGAGGCGGTGCCGAGGCTGAGTATAGTAGTGCTGCGAGAACCTTGAAAACCTGGCTTGCAGAAGGAGTTCTTCAAGCGGATGACTTACCTGCTTTTTATCTCCATGACCATTATTTTACCTATCAGGGGAGGAGGCGGCGACGTGAGCTGATAGCTCGAGTCAAATTAGTGCCCTGGGGCGAAGGCGTATATCCTCATGAAGAGACGTCTTCTAAAGTTAAACAAGACAGACTTAAGCTGTTGCGGGCTTGCCAGGCTACCTTCAGCCCCATTCTTGCCTTATACCAGGATAGGGGTGGTGAGATTGCTGGAATATTTTCCTCGGTGTCACAGTATAACCCACCGATGGAATTGGTTGATTCTGGTGAACGTCATCTCACCTGGGCAATAACCGAGCCCGACATAATACACCGAATCAGCGAGCTTTTATCTGATTTACCCTTTTATGTAGCTGATGGTCACCATCGCTATGAGATTGGGCTAGCGTATCAACGTGAAAGAATGGGACGCCTTTCTTCTCCAATTGAGAAGGAAGCCTTTAATTACATAATGATGTCCTTGGTTGAGTTTTCCGACCCTGGACTCGTTGTTTTGCCGCTCCACAGGTTGGTACGTGGAATATCGCTCGATGCCAGGGCTAAGCTGAAACAGCAACTTCGGGATTTCTTTACTGCGGAGACAATTCCTTTGTCGAATATCACGGGCGATTTAGCTGAAGGTGTATGTGATAGGCTGAAACGCGGTGGGAAAGAAGAAATGGTTTTAGGGGTTTTAGGGTTGGAGGGTGAATCATTGGTGATGTTAACACCCCGCCCGGGGGTACCTTTAGATAAAGCGATGCCTCAAGCTCGTTCCCAGGCTTATAAGAAAGTTGGTGTCAGTTTTCTTAATCATCTTATACTGAAGCAAATTTTGGGGATTAGTGTTAACAAGGATGCTCTTGGCTATACTAGTGATATTAATGAAGCTTATCGGGAGATAGCGGAAGGGCATTATCAATTAGCCTTTCTTGTTCAATCGCCTGAATTGGGGCTGGTCAAAGCTGTTGCTGATGCTGGTGATAGAATGCCGAGGAAATCAACTTACTTTTATCCCAAGGTTCCTGCTGGATTAGTTATTAATCCTCTTTGGTGATTATATTTTCACCACTTTAGCGGTATAAACGTCAGGCAGTGCCGTAATTTCTCTTCGTTGCTCTTCGGTGGGTAGCTGATCTAAAACTAGAACCATAAGTGCCTTTCCCCCCGGTTTTTGTCTGCTTAAGTGCATTGTGCTGATATTGATGCCAGCTTTGCCCAGTATGGTTCCGATAGCACCAACCCGCCCGGGAGCATCAAGATGGTCGCAAAGTAAAAGATAGCCTTCGGTAGGTACTATGTCCATCCAGAACTTGTTAATTTGAACAATATGGGTCTCACTATCTCTAGCTGTTCCTGATATGGTAGTAGTTCCTGAATTTGTGTTAACGCTTACGGTGAGTAAGTTAGAATAGTTTGGACAGGTTAACTCTTTTTCCTCGCTAATTTTCAAGCCACGCTGGGCAGCAAGGAAGTTAGCATTGACCAAATTTATTTTTTTCTCAGTCACCTGTCCCAGTAAACCGCTGATAACAGACACTTTTACCGGGCTTAAATCATAATTGGCGATTCCTCCGCAGCATTTGATACGTATGTCGGTTATCTGTCCTTCCATTAACTGGCTGACAAAGCTGCCAATTAATGAAGCTGCTTTTAAGAATGGCAGTAATTCATGGCGGACATGAGGCATATTGACGGCATATTTGCTGAATTCTCCGCGAAGGACTGTCAAGACTTGTTCGGCAATATCTTTAGCAACATTTACTTGAGCTTCAACGGTTGAGGCACCAAGATGAGGAGTGACGATTATTTTGTCACTTTTAAGAAGCATGCTATCTGTCGCTGGCTCAGTGCTGAAGACATCGAAGGCGGCGCCGGCTAGCCTTCCTTCTTCAATCGCTTTGAATAATGCTTCTTCGTCGACCAAGCCACCTCGAGCGCAATTAATAACATAGGTTGTAGGTTTCATTTTTGCTATTTCTTCGGTACCAATTAATTTCTTAGTGGCTTTAGTCAATGGTGTATGAAGAGTAATAAAGTCGGCTTCTTCCAGTAATTCCTTTAAAGGAACAAGGGTGACCTTTATAGTTTTGGCATAATGTTCCGAGATGAAAGGGTCGTAAGCAATAATGCGCATTTCAAATCCTTGAGCCCGTTTGGCTACCTCGGAGCCAACGTTACCTAAACCGATAATTCCTAAAGTTTTGTTTCTGAGCTCAGTGCCCACTAGCTTGCTTCGCTGCCATATTCCCGATTTCAGTTGAGCATTGGCTTTTGGTATATTGCGTGCTAGGGCGAGCATGAGACCGATGGTATGCTCAGCAGCAGACACGGTGTTTCCTGTAGGAGCATTTACTACCACTATGCCTTTCCTTGTGGCGGCATCAACATCGATATTATCTATTCCTATTCCGGCTCGCCCAATTACTTTTAGCCTTTCCCCGCGTTCAATTATGTCTGCGGATACCTTTGTTTCACTCCGTACAATCAGGGCATCATAATCACCGATTATCTCCCTAAGTTGCTCAGGCTTCAATTTGAGGTTGACATCAACTTCAGCATACTCAGCGAGAAATTTTATTCCTTCTTCAGCAAGAGGGTCTGCGACTAAAACTTTCATCTAAGTTAATACCTCGCTTTCGGCAAAGCTTTTTCTATTGCTTGTAATGTTACTTTGATATCATCTTCATTGACCAAGCCCATATGACCAATGCGGAAGATTTTGCCCGATAATTTGCGCTGACCTCCAGCAATAACTACATCAGATTCCTCTTTCAGGATTTGGACGAATTTAGACACATCAAGCTTGTCTGAGGCGTTGACCGCAGTAACTGTATTGGAGGCGCAACTTTCATCAGGGAGAAGAGATAATCCCAGAGATTTTATGCCATCCCTAGTCATCCGGGCTACTCTCTTATGGCGGGCAAATACATTTTGTAGCCCTTCATTCAGCATTAAATCAAGGCTAGCATCCAGAGCGTAGCAAATAGAAATGGCTGGGGTCCATGGGGTCTGTCCTTTCTGGAGGTAATCCTTGGCTTTAGCAAAGTCAAGGTAAAACCGTGGCATTCGTGCCTGTGAATAAGCTTTCCATGCTTTTTCGCTTACGCTAATCATTGCTAGGCCAGGGGGAACCATCCATCCTTTTTGGGAAGCGGTTACCACTACATCACAATGCCAGTCGTCTGCAGGTAAATCGATGCATCCAAGGCTGCTTACAGCATCAACGAGAAGTAGCTTGTCAAATTCGTTGACTACTGAGCTTATGCTGGCTAGGTCATTGGTTACGCCGGTGGAAGTTTCGTTATGTGTGACCAGCACCGCTTTGATATTGGTATTTGCTTTTAAAGCCTGGCGTATTGCTTCCGGCTTTGCCGGGGTTCCCCATTCGAAATTGAGGCGATTCACTTTGGCGCCATATTGCTCAGCAATGTCAGCGAAGCGGTCGCCAAAGACACCACAGGAACAGGCTAGTATTTCATCACCTGGAGACAGTGTATTGACAATAGCTGCTTCTAACCCACCAGTTCCAGCACAGGTAAGTACAAAAACATCTCCTTTAGTCTGAAATATCTGTTTTAACCTTACTGTTACGGATTGGAGAAGCTGACCAAATTCCTTGCCGCGATGGTTTATCATCTGACGGCTCGCTGCTTGAAGGGTTTCTGGTGGGCACGGTGTCGGTCCTGGTATGCGTAGCTGCATGTTACAAACCTCCTGAAGATAATTCAATAGCTATCCTGACAAAGCTGTGTTTTCCTACTTTGAGAACGGCGCCATTGTGGACATCGATGATATTGTTGCTTATTTTATTGCCGTCCAGTTCGATTGCCCCTTGTGCCAGAAGTCGCTTCAGCTCACTATTGCTTTTAACTATTCCTTCTTTAACTAAAGTAGGGGCAATGTCAATGCGGTACAGCGCATTTTCAGCATGGCTAGCGGGGAAAGCGTATTCCGGGATTTCTTCTGGCAGCTTTTTTTGTTGGAATGCTGTAGAAAAATATTTTTCCGCTTCCTCGGTAGATTTAACATCGTGAAATTGAGCCACAATCTCATACGCCAATCTTTTTTTGAGTATCATCGGGTTGACTGAGTGGCTATCCATCTGCTTCTTAAACTCGGTGATTTCCTCATCAGGGACATCGGTTGCTAGCTGGAAATAATCGATAATAAGGTGGTCAGGAATGGACATCACTTTGCCATACATTTCCTGGGGGGACTCATCGATACCTATATGATTACCAAAAGTTTTGCTCATCTTTAGTTTGCCATCGGTTCCAATCAAGAGAGGCACGAGGAAGACTTGTTGAGGGGGCTGTCCGGCCATTTGCTGTAGTTCTCGACCCAAGAGGCAGTTGAACTTCTGGTCAATGCCGCCAAGTTCAACATCGGCTTGGATAACCACTGAATCATAAGCCTGGAGTAAAGGATAGAGCATTTCAGCCAGAGAAATAGGATTCCCGGCATTGAACCTTTTATTGAAGTCCTCTCTCGCCATAATCTGGGCTATGGTGAATTTGCTGGTAAGCTTAATCACCTCATCCAGACCAAATTTATCGTACCATTCACTTTGCCATCTCACCTCCGTTTTACCCTTATCTACCACTTTGAAGAATTGTTTCAAGTAAGTTTGAGTGTTAGCCTCCACTTCCTGTGGTGAAAGCATACGGCGGGTAGCTACCTGTCCACTCGGGTCTCCAATCCGTGCTGTCCAGTCACCCACTATCAGAATAATTCTATGTCCTAACTCTTGGAATTGGCGTAATTTCCTCAATCCAACTACATGTCCCAGGTGAATATCGGGAGCGCTGGGGTCAAACCCTTGTTTAAGCCTCAGCCGTTTTCCTGATTCCAGTAGCTTTATGAGTTCCTGTTCCACGGTAACCTCAGCTACCCCTCGTCTTAGCAATGACTCAAATTTTGAAGCTATCATTTTGTTTCTTTGTTCAGGATTATTCTTGCTTTTTCAACATCTTTTTCAATTTGAGACTTTAGCTCTTGGGGAGAAGCGAATTGCTGTTCATCCCTTATTTTGTGCCTAAATTCCACCTCCATATCTCTACCATATAATTCGCCGTGATAATCTATAAGATAAGTCTCCACAGTTTTTTCACCTTGCCCGAAAGTGGGACGAATACCTATATTTGTTGCTGAGGTGAATTGTTTACCATCTGCGTAGGCGATTGATGCGTAGACTCCGTTGCCAGGCAATGCCTGCTGTGAACTTATATCAAGGTTGGCAGTGGGGAATTCCAGGGCATGTCCCCGCTTATTGCCAGTGATGACTTTGGCGCTGATGCTGAAGGGATGTCCCATTAATTTTCTCACCTTTTCCATATTTCCCTGAGCAAGCGTTTGTCGTACAAGGGTGCTACTCGCCGTTTCATCATCGATGGTCAATGGTGGGACGGTGTCTACAAAAAAAACCATTTGCTTCCCCAAGGTGGCGAGTTTTTCAGCATTTCCTTTCCGCCCTCTTCCAAGGGCGAAATCGGCCCCGATTACCAACCCCCGCATTTTAAGATATTTCTTAAGCAAGGTAACAAATTGTCTGGCAGAGAGTTTTGCCACCTCTGGGGTAAAGGATAGCAAAGCAATCAAATCTACACCAAGCTGGCGGATTTCCTTAACCCTAGCGTCTAAACTCATTAAGTAGGGCAATTGATTGTTGGGGTCTAGTACAGATTGAGGATGAGGGTGAAAAGTAACTACTCCACTAAGTAAATCTCTTTCTTGAGCTCGGTGGATTAGCTTTTCAATTAAATAACGGTGTCCTTCATGCACGCCGTCGAAAACGCCAATGGTGAGGACTGTTTCTTTGGGCGGAACCAGGTTTGCCAATTCTTGTTCGAGGGTCATAAGAGCTTTAGGGACTTGCCTTTACACCACTAACGGCTAACTTTCTACCTATTGCCCAGGCTATCGGTGTTAGTTGAGACATGAGTTTACCAAAATTGTCAAAGGTGAGCGACTGAGCACCATCTTTGAGTGCCAAATCAGGATTAGGGTGGACTTCTATCATAAGTCCATCAGCTCCGGCAGCTACGGCGGCAAGTGCTAACGGTGTTACCAAGTACCATTTTCCTGTGGCGTGGCTGGGGTCAGCAAAAATTGGTAGATGACTAACTTTTTTGATTATCGGGATAGAGCTGACATCCATAGTATTACGGGTGTGAGTTTCAAAAGTTCTGATGCCTCGTTCACAAAGAATAACCTGGTCATTCCCTTGAGCGAGGATGTATTCCGCGGCTAATAGCCACTCCTGAATGGTGGCTGATAAGCCTCTCTTGAGCATCACCGGCTTCCTTGTTTTCCCCACTTTATCAAGCAAGATAAAGTTCTGCATGTTCCGTGCCCCGATTTGTAGTATGTCAGCATAACCGGCTACCAGTTCAACATCCTCTGGAGTCATTACCTCGGTGATTACAGGCATTCCTGTTTCTTTACGAACTTTCGCCAGCAGCTTGAGTCCTTCCTCTCCTAAGCCACGAAAGTGGTACGGGGAGGTGCTTGGCTTGAAGGCGCCGCCTCGTAGTATGTTGGCGCCGATTGCCTTGACTGCTAAAGCTGTGGTTAACAGTTGGTCTTCAGTTTCTACAGCACACGGACCGGCTATGACTACTATTTCATTACCGCCAATGGTGATATCGTTTATCTTTACTACGGTATTCTGGGGGTGAAACTCTCGGCTGGCAAGTTTGTAAGGTTTGCTAATGGGGATAACCTCTTCCACGCCGGGAAGCAATTCCATCCTGTCCTGAAGTTCGGGAAAGATTTGTCCCAGTATTCCGATAATGGTGTGCTCCACACCTTGGGAGATGTGCGCTTTCAGCCCATATTCTTCAATGCGGCAAACAACGGTGTTAATTTCTTCTTTTGTACAGCCGCCTTTCATCACTACGATCATGCTTTATCTCCTGACAGTGCTAACTTATTTTCCTTCAATTTTTTGGCTCCCTCTAAATAGATATGGTTGATTTCTTCAGCTTTCTTTTTGGTGTTTACCAACATTAAAATTCTCAGGCAATGAGGTAAGCTACCAGGAACGTCCATCTCGTGTCCACAAAGCAGGGCGATATGCTGTGGCCATCCTAGCTCTCTTGTTGCTGCTGCCGGGAATTCAGCGTTCAAGTCAGGCGTGGTGGTAAAAATGATAGCTGCTATATCATCAATTTCAACTTCGTTAGTGCGAAGTATCTCTTTAAGCAATCTTTTCGTTGCCGTCATAATATTCTCTCTATCGTTGCCAGGCAGCGTAATTGCACCTCTAATGCCGCGGCACCTCAATTTATCCAATCTCCTTGCTAAATTTAAGCTAATAGCCTATCTTTTTTATCAATTTACGTCAAGCTAAAGAATTAATGCGTAGTTGCTTAAATAGCTCTTTGCAGAGCAAAGGCGAACTGAACATTTTGCAACCTTTTTGAACTTATTGCATTATAGTATAGCGGATTCGTATCCTATCACTTCATATGGATTTAATAGAAGAGAAAGAGCTTGTGGAAAGGGCTCGGAGGGACCCTGAAGTCTTTGGCAAGCTTTATGACCAATATTATTCCCAGATATTTAATTATGTTTTAAGAAGGGTAGCCAACATCGAGATTGCCCAGGATATAACTTCAGAGGCATTTTTCAAAGCTTTAAAGAACTTAAGACAATTTCACTGGCGCAATGTTCCCTTTTCCTCTTGGCTCTATCGAATTGCCACCAACCAAATTACCGACTACTTCAGGGGAGGCAAGCACGAGATGTTTTCGTTGGAAGAAATCCCTGATTCAATCACTCCGTCTAATCCCTCAATTGAGAGTGAAGTTCTTGAAGCTGAGGAGGAATTAAGAAGACACGAAGATTTCCTGCTTCTTCATGAAAACATATCTAAATTACCCATTAAGTATCAGGATGTAATTACCCTGAGGTTCTTTGAAAACAAACAAATCAAGGAGATAGGGGAAATTTTAGGGAAACGGGAAGGGACTATAAAATCCTTGCTTCATCGAGGCTTGAAAAAATTAAAGAAATTAATGGAATAAAATGCAACCTTTTTAAGGCCGGAGCGTTATAGTAGTTAGAGACAATAAATGAAGGAAGAGGAATTAATCAAAAAGCTAGAAAACATAGCTCCTCCCGGGATTGAGGTTCAAAGCCACCGACGCCGGCTAAGAATGGCTTTGCTTGATTCTGAGTATTTCAGGGAGCAACCGGAGGTTGGTGTTTTTGGCCAAGTGAGCTCGACCGTGAAAAGAGGGGTAGATGTGCTAAGAGGATTAATTTCATGGCGACCGGTATGGAAGCCAGCCCTGGTTAGTACTCTAGCCATAGCTTTAATTGTTGGCTCTGCTTTATTTGTTCCATCGCTTGTTACTCCATCGACGGGGACATTGACAGGGACATTGCCGCCTGGTATTGCCAAATCCAGCGGTGAGGAATCAAATGCTCCAGCCAAGCCCATACTCAGTTCACCAGCCAATAGTAGCAGGGTTGGATTCATAGGGAAACAGGCTCTGACGTTTCAGTGGACGGTGGTGACAGAGTTTAGTGGAGTAAGCTATAAGTTACAGATTACCAGCGACCCGAGCTTCGTCAACCTAACGATTCCTGAAGTTAGTGGGTTGACGGAAACCAGCTATACCTTGTCTCAAGGGCAAGCTTTGCCCTATGGCACTTATTACTGGAGGATGAAGGCAATATATAGCGCCCAAAATGATAGCGGCTGGACCGCTCCTCATTCTTTCCAAGTGGGACTCATGCCCCTATGGACATTTATTGTTATAGTAGTTGTAATCGGGATGCTCGTTGCTGCTTTGGTTTATCGCTTCGCCCTGAAAAGATGAGAAAGCTGGTCACTGTAAACCTTTTCCCAAAAGTTTCGTTTTTATTAACGGAGAATAAAATAAAAGGAGGAAATGAATGAAACAAGGAAGGAGGCTTAGATGAAAAAGACTTGGTGGTTAATTCCTTGTTTAGTGGTATTATTAGCATTGGGTGCTGCTGGATGCACTCAGGTGGTAACTTCTCCCTTACCACAGCAAAACACTGGCATATGGGTCACTGGCCAAGGGGAGGTAATGGTGATTCCTGACATAGCTGAGCTGTATCTTGGTATTGAAGCCCAAGCAGATACAGTAAGCGAAGCTCAGGCACAGGCAAGCGAGGCAATGGATAAGGTGATGGAAGCACTGAAGGATAACGGCGTGGCCGAGAAAGATATCCAGACACAGCAATTTAGCATCTACTCGGTGACAAGATGGATTAATGAGAGTGGCGAAGAGGAGATTGTTGGCTATCGAGTTACCAATATAGTGCTTGCTAAGATAAGGGAGGTGGATAAGGCTGGTATTATTATAGATGCTGTAGCCAAGGCTGGGGGTGACCTTACCCGGATTCAGAGCATAAGTTTTTCTGTGGATGACCCTACGCCATATTATGAGGAGGCACAAGGCAAGGCGATGGAAGACGCCAAAAATAAGGCAACGCAGTTAGCTACCTCAGCCGGTATTCAGCTTGGTAAACCCACCTACATTTCCGAAGGAGCGGCATATGTCCCCAAATATTTCGCTGAGGTGGGAGGAAATGAGGCTTCTTCTTCAACTCCTATCAGCCCCGGAGAATTGAAGATTACGGTCAACGTTCAAGTAGTTTATGAAATTAAATGAGCGAATTGTGGATGAAAAGCTCTTAGCGAAGTGAATATGAAATTATTGATTGGTTTATTAGCTTTAGGTGCGATATTGCTAATCGCAGGCATAGTGCTGGCAATTTTGTAGCTACGCTAAGCGTTTTTTATCCTTTTTGGTTATACTAAAATACTAACTGGAATGGATGACATTTTGCTTGTAGATAAGCCTAAAGGGCTTACTTCGTCCCGCGTCGTGGAGTTAATGAGGAAGAAGTTAAAGGTAAAGGCTGGTCATACCGGTACGCTGGACCCCATAGCTACAGGACTTTTGATTGTTCTTACTGGCAGGCGCACCAAAGAAGCTTCGTCATTCTTAACATTGAATAAGAGTTATGAGGTAAAAGCCAGGTTGGGTATGCAAACTGACACTTTTGATTGTGATGGGAAAATTCTGCAGCAAAACGATGCCACGATAACAAAGGAGGAGTTGGAGGAGGTGCTGAAGGAATTCCGTGGTGAAACCTGGCAGGTTCCCCCTCCCTTTTCTGCTAAAAAGTTAGCTGGCCATAAAGCTTATGAACTGGCCAGAAAAGGCGTTAGCGTGGAAGTGCCGCCTAAGAAGGTTAGCATTTATTCCCTGAAGCTTGAGGAGTTCCAATTTCCGTATTTCACCTTTGACTGCGATGTTTCTTCCGGGTTCTACGTTAGAAGCCTGGTTCATGACATTGGAAAGAAGTTATCTGTCGGTGCTATGGTGGTGGAGGTTCGTCGCACCGGAGTTGGTCATTATCGGGTAGAGCAGGCTAAAAAATTAGAGGAAATTTTGAGCTGAAAGGCCTGAATTTCTGCCCTGTTTTTCCCATTTTAGATAAAATAAAAAGGGGACAAGTGAGACACTTGCATTGGAGTATTTGTGTTAGCCGGGCGATACTATGCTGGTAGAGAGAGGGACGGTATAATGAAAGGTAAGAATAACGGAGGTTAATATGAGCAAGTTTAAAAGGTATTTAACGCTATTAGCTATTGTGCCACTTCTGGGCTTTATGGCTGTAAGTTGTGCTCCCACTGTGCCCCCAACTGGCACAGTTGAGGTGCATGTCACTGACCCTGGGCATAGCAGCAATGTAACTAGCATAAATATCACTGCCTCAGCAGTGGAAATTCACAGGGCAGGAAACGAGCAGGAGCAAGAACAAAATCAGAGCGAAGAGCAGGAAGGGGAGTGGATATCATTAAATATCACCGATTCTAGCTTTGACCTTATCGCACTTAGAGAAGGTGGATTGGAGCAGCTTCTTGCCGAGGGAAATGTAACTGCGGGGCATTACACCCAAATCCGCATGACCATTGCGAAGGTTGAGGTAACCTTAAACGGTGAAACTAAGAATGCCACGGTACCAAGCAACGAGTTAAAATTCGTCCGTCCATTTGATATAGTAGGGGGACAGACTACTATTCTTACTCTGGACTTTGACGCTGATGAATCGGTAACTGTTACTGGAGCTGGCAAGGTTATTGTTAGACCGGTAGTGACTTTAAACGTTACTATGCCATCCAAGTAGGAAAATGGAAAATGAGGTACAGCAAGCAGCTTGGTATGTGGTGCTTACTGCTGGCTTCTAGACGAGAAAAAAGAAAATTGTGAAGGGTTTAATTTCCGTCCTTTTAATTATCGCTTTCCTTGTTAGTGGTTGTGCGTCCGGGGTCACACCCTCCCAGTTTACCATACCTTCGGTAGTCGGAGGTGAGGTATTAAATCCTAAATTTATCATGGCGGATTGCTATGAGCCCAATCAACTCTCTATATCTCTTAATGCCCCTGACTACACACTGCCATTAGATTTAAATGAAGTGACAAATTTTGAGGAGGTGGAATCCACTTTTTATCTAACCGAGAGCCAGAGGCAACTTTTGCAGGAAAATGGCTTTGTGATTATTCCCTGGTACGGAGATGACATTGTCCAGACCTATAAGACATTGAAGGAGCAGGAAATACCTATTTTTGTTACTTCGGACACTCTGCTTCATTTGTATCATATTCAATTCAATGAGATATTGAAGCGATTGGAGGAGGAGGAGTTCTTTGATGAGCTTATTGATATGAGCCTGGCGATGATGGGCAGGTCAGTGGAGGATTACCAATCCTTCGGCGGTGGCGATTTAAGGGAAGTTGCGAGAAGAAACGTTGCCTATTTTGCTGTCGCCCTGAGTCTGTTACAAACGCCAACTGAAGGCTACGATGAAGAAGCAATAAGGCAAGAAATTGAGCAGTGGAATAAAGACCATCCCTGGGATAAGAAGGAATTTAAGCCATTGAAAAAGGTTGAATTTAGTGTTCCTTCCTATGTGCTTGCTGAGGTCAATGAGGAAATTGAGAACATTGAGGCTCACCAGGGCTTCAAGCCCAGTGCGATATTTAATTCACAGAAGGATTGTCAATGTGACCTTGCCGGTTGTTATTGTGAGGACTATTCTCAGTATGTTCCCCGGGGGCATTACACCCGAAGTGAAGCACTTAAAAGATATTTTAAGGCGATGATGTGGTATGGCAGAATGGCTTTCCTGCTTAAAGGGGGTGATGATGCCCTGGTAAGCGAAAAAGATGCTCGGATAGCTACAATTCAAGCGTCGCTTATCTCCGCCGAATTGCCTAGCGTGTTATTGCCAGCGGGACAGGGCAACCTTACTACTTGCTGGGATACTTGGAGTCGGATTTACTCTGTTACCTCATTTTTTGTAGGCACTGCTGATGACCTTACTCCCTATGAGTATTTGAATGCCATGGAGAAAGTCCTTGGCACTGAGTTTAACGCCACACAGCTTGCTGGCGATGAAATTTTGCTCAATCTAGAGGCTGAGTTAGCTCAGATGAGAAATCCTCAAATCTATGGTGGCTCCGGCGTTTGTGTTATTGAGCCCCCAGTAACCAAGGAGAAGCTTTACGAATGTCTGGCAAAGACCAAAGGTTTGAGGTTTATGGGGCAGAGATTTGTTCCTGACTCCTATATGTTCCAGAATTTAGTCTTTCCCGCTGTGGGTATGTATGTCGGCGAAGATGAGCCGTTTACCAAGGGGATGACTGCGCTCGGTCCCAGCAGATGTTTTCCCAGGGGGTTGGATGTCATGGCGGTTCTTGGCTCAGAGCGGGCTTATGGGATATTGGATGCCGAGGGTGATACCGAGTATCAAGGAGAGAATACCAGCTATGAAAAACAACTAAATGAGCTTAAAGAGCAGTTTGCAGCCTTCAGTGATGAGGACTGGAATCGCAATCTCTACTGGTCCTGGCTTTATTCCTTTAGGCCTTTGCTTGAGGATTTTGGCCAGGGCTATCCCACTTTTATGCAGACCGAGGCGTGGCAGGATAAGGAATTGCAAACTGCCTTGGCATCTTGGGCTGAACTTCGGCACGACACCATTTTGTATGCTAAGCAAAGCTACACTCCAGCACCAACAGCGATACTACCGCAACCGCAGCCAGTGGTGGGCTATGTGGAGCCAGTCCCTGAATTCTATAATCGCATGCTTTCGCTCACCACGATGACCAGAGAAGGATTGGGCACTCTCAATGCTTTAAGTGATGAGGAAAAATCAAGGCTGGAGAGCCTGGAAAACATCTTAAATAGGCTGATTACCATTTCCCAGGATGAACTGGAGGGTAAGGAGCTGAGCGAGGATGCTTATGAATTCATCAGGAATTTTGGTCAGCAGCTTGATTCTATAGTGACTGGTGTTGAAGCGGGAGGGAAAGAAACCACGCTTGTCGTCGATGTCCATACTGATGTTAACTCGGAACAGGTCCTGGAGGAAGGGATAGGCTATGTTGACCTTGTTCTAGTTGCCTATAAAATCCCCGAAGGCAACATTATCCTTGGTGCTGGCCCCACCTTCAGTTACTATGAGTTCAAGCAGCCTATGAGTGATAGGTTGACCGACGAGCAGTGGAAGGAGCTGTTGGAACAGGGGCAACAGCCCTCAAGACCGGACTGGATACAGAGTTTCTATGGTGAATAGGCACGCAGATAAGCGTGCCCCCAATAAAAAGGCTTAGAAACAAAACTTGCTAAGCTAAGCCCATCTCCTTAGCTATTACTTCTCGGTAGTAATATCCCCGCCGTAACTGAACTCAACGGGTTTGGCTCGCGTGGTGTAAAAGTGCAAGTCATGTTCCATGGTAAGTCCCATAGCTCCATGGATTTGGTGTGCCAAATTGAAAATAAGCGGGGAAACTTCATTTATCCATGATTTAGCCACGGCAATTTCTTTGGTACAGGGTAGCCCCTCACTTAGCATCCAGGCTGCTTGATAGGCACTGAGTCTTGCTCCCTCGACATAAGTAGCCATATCAGCGCAATAATGCTGTATCACCTGGAAGCTGCCAATAGGGCGATCGAACTGCTTTCTTTCCTTAGCATAAGCGATAGTATCTTCCAAAACCCATTGAAAATTGCCCACCAGTTCGCAACATTTCGCCACACCAGCTCTTTCCACTGTCTTTTGAATCTCATTCCATCCCTGATTTAGCTGTCCTAGAATATTTCCCTTTGCTGCCGGCACATGATCGAAGAGTACTTCACAAAGCTTATCATGAGCCATAGTTTTCAAGACGGTATACTTTACTCCAGGACTTTTAGCATCTACTATAAATATAGTGATTCCTTCCTCCCGCTTGCTGGTTCTAGATACACACAGTAGATAATCAGCCACATTGGCATAGGGAACAAACAGTTTGCTTCCATTGATAATGTAGGCATCTCCATCAGGAGTTGCCTCAACTGCGATTGCCTTGGGTCCATATTCAAGCTCAGGTTCCATCAAAGCCAGACTAAAGATCGCCTTGCCACTGTCTATCATAGGTAAATACTGCTCCTTTTGCTCTTCTCTACCAGCATTGAGGATGGGTAAAGCACCAAGAACTACAGTAGAGAAGAAAGGTGCTGGCAAACAAGCACGTCCCATCTCCTCTAATAATACACAGAGGTCAAGGAAAGTCATGCCACTGCCGCCGTATTTCTCTGGGAATGCCAGCCCAATCCAGCCCAGATTTGCCATCTCTTCCCACAGTTCTGGTGAGTAACCCTTCTCATCCTGCTCCATCTGCTTAACAAAGCTTTTGTGGCATTTTTCTTCCAGAAAATCACGTGCTGCCTTTTTTAATATCTCTTGCTCTTCAGAAAGTGCTAAGTTCACTTTATCCCCCTATCAGTTTTTATTTAGCTAGTTGGTAGTCCCAGCCCTCTTGTAGCTACGATATTCTTCATGATTTCAGTAGTGCCTGCCTGAAGACTATAACCTTTAGAACCTAAGTATGAATGAGCTGCCATGCCTCCAAAGGGAGCATATTTAGAGCCAGCCCAGAGCAGCCCATAAGGACCCAGGATTTCCATGGCAGTATTCGCCAAGCGCTGTTCAAAGGCTGTAGCATAGGCTTTTGACATAGCAGCTTCTACAGTGGGTGCTTGCCCTTCGTCCATAACCAAAGCCACCTTATACATTAGGAGTCTCCCCACTTCAAATTCGACCTGAAGCTGCACTAGCTTATGTCGAATTACGGTATCCTGGGACAGGGCTTTCCCATTGCGTTTTGTCTCGTTAACAAATTTAAGGAGAGCCTCAAATAAGGCATAGTTGCCCATTAACCTCTCAAATCCACTCCTCTCATAGGCGAGCTGCTCCATAACATGATAAAAGCCCCTGTTTTTCTCTCCTATCATGTATTTCTTGGGAACTCGAACATTGTCAAAGAAAATATCATTCCAAGCTTCCGTGCCGGTAACATCTATCATAGGAATACGAGAAATTCCGGGGGTATCTATAGGAATAATAAACTCACTTATGCCTCTATGTTTGGGGACAGTTGTATCAGTCCTCGCCAGCAAGTAAATGTGATTCATAAACCAGGCACCACTGGTCCATGTTTTCTGCCCATTGATTATATAATCATTACCATCTTCGACAGCCATCGTTCTCAGAGAAGCTAAATCTGAGCCAGTCTCGGTTTCGCTCATCCCTAGCCCAACATACATCTCCCCTCTTATTATTTTAGGCAAGAATTCCCGTTTCTGTTCCTCACTACCATATTTGAGTATTGAACCGCCTATCTGGCGGTCAGCAAACCAGTGGCAGGCTGCTGGCGCTCCATAGCGTAACATCTCCTCAGTAAGTATAAAGCGGTCTACAAAGCTACGCTCCTGTCCACCATACTCTTTAGGCCAGGTAAGCCCCATCCAGCGTTTCTGCGCTACTCTTTTGGTGAATTCTGGATTGTAACCCTGTATCCAGGCATCGCAACTCGGCTCCCAAAGTCCCTGCTCTATCTCTCCTTCCAGAAAATCACGAACTTCCTCTCGGAATCTGTTTTGTTCCTCAGTAAAAGCGAAATCCATTGTATCCTCCTTCTATCTCCTTAGAGATTAATGTTAGAGTATTTCCTCCACTGTCTGGCTACGGATTTGTTTTCCAGAGCATCCAGGGCTCTGTTGATAAACTTTCTGGTATCATGGGGCATTATTACATCATCAACATAGCCTCTCTCTGCAGCGCAATAGGGATTCTCATAAAGTTCTGAGTATTCCTTTATTCTCTTTGCCCACACCTCCTCCGGATTTTCTGCCTCCTTTACTTCCCTGGCGAAGATAACACTGGCAGCAGTCTCAGCGCCAACAATGGTGATCTGAGCAGTGGGCCAGGCGAAGACGAAATCAGCACCAATAGACTTGTCCAGCATTCCATAGTGAGCACCAGCATAGGATTTTCTTATTATGACTGAAACTAAAGGCACAGTGGCATCGGCCCAGGCGTAGAGCAGCTTGGCGCCATGTCTTAGTATACCTGCCCAGTCCTGCTCAGAGCCTATCATATAGCCAGGACAATCCGTAAGCGAGACGAGAGGAATATTGAAGAGGTCACAAAATCTTATAAACCTGGCCAATTTGTCACAGGCGTTAATGTCCAGAACGCCTGACTTTACCATGGGCTGGTTGGATACTATCCCCACGGGATGCCCGCTTATCCGAGCAAAGCCACATATGGCATTCGTAGCGTAATATTTAAATATCTCAACGAAGTGCCCTTCATCCACAACCTTATTAATTATCTGATACATATCATAGGGTCTTGTGGGCTCGTCGGGGATTATGGTATCAAGCTCGGGAATCTCTCTTTCAGGATCATCCTTGGTCTTTATTCGAGGTGGCTTCTCTTTGTTATTAGATGGGAAGAAAGATAACAACTCCTTGCATTTATCTAAACAATCCTTATCATCTTCAGCTATAATGTGTGTCTGCCCCGATTTAATGGCATGATTCTTCCAGCCACTGAGCTCCTCCAGGCTAATTTCCTCTCCGAGTTGTGTTTTGACAAAAGCAGGTCCGGCGATGCCCATAAAGCCAGTTTTTCTTACTTGAATTACAAAATCCATCATTACCGGGTGGTAGGCTTGCCCTCCCAAACAAGGACCCATTAATAAAGATACTTGAGGGATTATTCCCGAAGCCAGTATCTGGGATCTAAATGTCCAGCCATATGATTCCAGAGTATCCATTCCTTCATGGAGTCGGGCACCAGCGGAATCATTCATGCTCACAAATGGCCAGCCTTTATCCTTAGCAAAGTCAAGGGCGTAGGAGAGTTTTTTACCATGATACTCGCCAAAAGTTCCCATCATGGCAGTGTAATCCTCAGCACCAGCAACTACATGCCTTCCATTTACCTTGCCAAATCCGGTGATAATTCCCTCAGCAGGCACCTCTCTTTTATCCATTCCAAAAGCGGTGGTTCTATGTTTAATCCATAATCCTATCTCGGTAAAAGTGCCAGGATCAAAGAAGTAATCTATTCTTTCCCGTGCTGACATTTGCTCCCTTCTATGGCGCTCCTCAATAGCCTCAGGCCCTCCCATTTGCAAGATATGCTCTCTTTTACGCTTATACTCCTCAATTCTTTGTGCCGTTGCGCCTCTAATTACTTCGCTCATGATTCAACCTCCTTTTAGTATTCGATAGCAGCTAACTTATTACCAATCTTAACAATTGTGTTCGGTGACGCTAATACCTTTTTGACCGAGTCCTTCACCGGTGATATTGTGTGATTCTCCAGCTTCATCGCACTATAGTACAGACCACTCCGCCCCCTGTATGGTATTCCGCACCGTAGCATTTACGGCCAGTATTTTCTCCGGTATAGGTGCTCAATTATCTCCTGCAATTTCGTAGCCTTCTTCAGGGGAATATATAGCATTAATAGCTAGGAAGAAGCAACTCGGCGCAAAGTTATGCAAGGTTGCCAAGAAGGGGGTTTGTTGGGTTATAATCTGGTGCTACGAAGTTGTTGACCTAACTTTTACCTTAGCTCGCTATGAGGAAGAATGGAAATAATTCCTGCCATTGATATCAGGAAAGGTAAATGCGTTCGGCTGTATCAGGGTGATTACCGTCGGCAAATTATCTATGATGAGAAGCCTATAGCGGTAGCATTGAAATGGCGTTCTCAAGGCACACGCTGGATTCATATAGCTGATTTGGATGGGGCGGCTGCAGGTAAGCCAGCGAACATAGCTTTGGTTGAAGAAATAATAAAGGCGAGCAGTTTATCGATAGAATTTGGTGGTGGTATCAGGCAGGAAGACATGGTTGAAGAGTTATTGCGAAAGGGGATAAAACGTATTATTTTAAGCACTTCAGCGGTGGAAAACCCAGGGCTGGTGAAGAAACTATGCGGTAAATATGGCGAGGCGATAGTCGTGAGCCTTGATGCTAAGGATGGCAAAGTCTACATTCATGGCTGGCAAAAGGATACCATGGTGGATGTTTTACAGTTGAGTAGAGATATGGTAAATATTGGAGTAAGGCGATTTATTTTTACCGATATAGGGAGGGATGGCACTTTAACTGAGCCCAACTTTGAGATGGTAGGAAGACTGGTTAACGGCGTAGATGTTCCTGTGATTGCTGCCGGGGGCATTTCCAAGCTGGAGCATTTGAAAAGGCTTAAGCAACTTGGAGTGGAAGGAGCGATTATCGGCAAGGCTCTTTATACCGGCGATATTGACTTAGGAGAGGCTATACTTGTTGGAGGGTAATAAACATGTTGAAGTTTGATTCTCAAGGTTTAATTCCTGCCGTCATTCAGGATGTCAGGAATGGCGAAGTTTTGATGCTGGGCTATATGAATAAGGAGTCGCTGGCTCGAACGGTAGAAAGTGGGGATGTGTGGTTCTACAGTCGCAATAGACAGGAATTATGGCACAAGGGGGAGACTTCGGGCAATTTTCTTAGGATGAAGTCCATTATCAAGGACTGCGACAGTGATACACTTCTCATCCAGGCGGAGCCCACCGGTCCAGTTTGTCATACTGGCAATCGCACTTGTTTTTTGCAAAATGATACGGACTTCAGACTTTTGGAGAACCAAGATTTAGCCTAGCTAGTTCTGTTAAAGGTGCTAAACAACTGCTCTATGTCAATCTTTTATTCTGTATCTCTTCTTGAACCGTCCTACCCTTCCCATGGTATCCACTATCCTTTGTTCTCCAGTGTAGAAAGGGTGGCATTTGCTGCATACCTCTACTCTAATCTCTGGCTTGGTTGAGCCCACGGTAAAGGTGTTGCCACAAAGGCAGGTTACTTTAGCGTTTTCATAGTATTTGGGGTGTATCTTGTCTTTCATTTGTAAATGCTTACCCTCTTTTTGTATCTATTAGCTGGCTCATATTTCACAAAACCGTCTATCAGAGCGAATAGCGTATAATCTTTACCTACACCGACGTTATTTCCTGGTAAAATACGGGTGCCTCGTTGTCGAACCAGGATATTTCCGGCACGAACTTGCTCCCCCCCGAATTTCTTCACACCAAGACGCTTTGATTGGCTGTCTCGGCCGCAATGTGTGCTACCACCGCCTTTCTTATGTGCCATGCTTATGCCCCCGTGGTTTAATAATTTTATTTATTAATAACGTGGTATAAGTTTGCCGGTGTCCTCTTTTCCTGTGGTAACGAACCTTGGACTTATACTTAAATACGGTGACTTTATCACCTTTAAACTCTCCCAATGAAGTAGCTCTTACCTTGGCGCCTTTGATAATAGGGTTGCCGGTAATCACATTTCCATCGTCATTGATGAACAATACACTGTCCATCTCAACGGTATCCCCCTCAGGTATATTCAAGCGCTCAACCTCTATCTTCTGGTTAAGGGCTACCTTATATTGTTTACTGCCGGTTTCAATAATAGCGTAAATTTTTATCCCTCCAGAGTTAACTATAAATTTACGACTCTTGCTTGCCTGTTGTCAAACAAGCTCCCTTCTCATGTAGCATATCATTTTGCATGTCTATCACCAAAAGTGCTGTTTCCAGTGGCTTTATTTTTACCTCTGTCATTGTTTACCCTCTTTTCAACCTCAAAAATTTAGCAAAGGTGAGATTATATCATATAAAGCATAAAGGGAGATAATTGTTTTAGGAGTTTGAGCGAGATTGAGGGAGAAGCTTTAGACCTTTGACCACATCGGTGAAGTCGGTAAACGGTATGCAGGCAATATTCTCCCTTGCACAGCATGATAATAGATCATCCCGGGCGAAAACGTGGTGAGCTAACCGCGCCGGGTGAATGTCGGAGACGCCATTCCCCAAATATATCAGGCGATAACCCTTTGCCAGAAACAATCTAGCGTAGAGTTCTTTAAGCCCTTTGTTTGCTTCGTTGCCATCTGGTCCGATATATTGAACTTCGATACCTTCGTGACAAAATTTGGTTTGTGCAGCGAATACTTCAATGTTTCTGATGCCAGCATCACTGAGTATTACATCGATGTAAAAATCCAGGCCATTGCTTACAATGACCAAGCATAAACCTCTTTTGTAGCAGTAATCAGTCAGTTCCTTGAATCCGCACCGTATCTTTGCCCTTGTTCTCACAAATTCAGTCAGAGTTTCCCTGCTAGCTCTCACCATAGTAAAGGCTTGCTTGTTAAAGTAGTCCACCGATATCTTATTTTTTCGGTAGTCTTCCAATAACTTCCTCCAATTCCCCCGGGCAAAGTTATCCAGTATCAAGAAACTGACGTCTTCTTCAGTAACGGTGCCATCGAAGTCACATTGAATTAGCGTTTTTTCAGTACTAATTGAGCACATAGCAAATTTGTCCTTCGTCAACCAATAAAGCATATTTTTAACATGAGTTCCAATAACTATCAAGCTTGACATAGGGCGATAATCGAAGCACAATTATTCATTTATGAAGATATTAGTTACCAATGATGATGGAATTGACTCACCTGGTCTCTGGGCGGTAGTTGAGGAACTTCGTCGGGTGGGGGAGGTGGTGGTTGTAGCCCCTCAAAGTGAGCAGAGTGGGGTAGGGACTTCGGTAAATTTGCGCCGTGCCGTGAAGGTATTTCCACAGGCAAGAGGGAAAGGAATTTATACTACCGATGGTACACCGGTCGATTGCGTCATTATAGCCTTCAGGGCTTTATTTCCCGGGGAAATAGACCTCGTCGTTTCAGGCATCAATAGAGGTCCTAACATAGGATATGATGTTTTTGTTTCGGGTACTGTGGCGGGCGCCTTGGCGGGATATTTCCACGGTGTGCCTGCTCTTGCCGTTTCGGTAGATTCTTACGGAGAAGTGGATTTCGAAGCTGCTGCTAAATTAACTGCTCTGTTTGCGGACAGAGTAAAGAAAGGCGATTTGCCCAGGGAAACTTTGATGAATGTTAACCTACCTAACTTGTCCCTGGGGGAGATAAGGGGAATAGAAATTACAAAATTAGGCAAGCAAAGCCACTGTGGTGAGATAAAAAAGGTATTAAGTGGTGAAAATGAAGGCTATATCATCGTGAAGGATAAAGTGATAGGCGAGATAGATGCGGGCAGTGATGCCTGGGCATTAGAGCAGAAAAGAATTTCCATTACCCCATTGCTTCCAAATCCTTGGGGTAACAAATCAGGCAATTCTTTGCAGGAGTTGGCTCGGGATATTTTCATCGTATTGGTCAATGCGCCTATCACGAGATAGGTTAATTGACATCGACTTAGTTGTGCATTATTCTAATTATGCCCTTTTAACATGGTGTTTTATGCCGAGGTAGCTCAGGTGGTAGAGCAGCGGACTGAAAATCCGCGTGTCAGCAGTTCGACTCTGCTCCTCGGCACTGTTTAAGTTATATGCCGAAGTGGCGGAATGGTAGACGCGGCAGTCTCAAAAACTGTTGGGGGGCAACTCCTGTGTCGGTTCGAATCCGACCTTCGGCAGTGATATAATGCCGAGTTGTGTAGTGGTAGCACGGGGGACTTTGGATCCCTAAGCCCTGGTTCGAATCCAGGCTCGGCAGCTTAATTAAGTATTCCCCGGTAGCTCAATGGTAGAGTAGGCGGCTGTTAACCGTTTGGTTGTAGGTTCGAATCCTACCCGGGGAGCATATTTTTAAATAGTAACAAAACGGGATTGGAGGAGTGATATAATAAGCTGAATATTAGAGTAGGAAAGGAGGCCCGGGTTGATGAGTGCTGTTGAGCTACTGAATATCAGGGGAAGTTGTTGTCTGGAAACGGCTGGAGTTCGTCAGCATCTCGAAGATTTAATGCCTGGAAATACTCTCAAAATATTTTTTGACCCTCCGCTTCGGCAGAATATGGAAAATCTTGCAGCCGAAGAAAACTGCGAAATCCTGCACCTAGCTGATGAAGGAGAATCACTCACAACGACCATCCGGAAAAAGGCATCTACTACTAAAATGTTAAAGGTTAGTCCCGTAGCAGACTATCCCACAGAGGAAGGTTGTTTTCTTCGGGGAAACCATTACTCACCACTGGCTGTGGTCGTGTTGCTGAATGCGCCTTATGGGACTATGCCACCTGAGGTGAAAAGTATCCCCTCAGAGGTCGATAAGTTGGTAAGGTCAGCCATAGAAACCGGAGCTGCACTGTCAGGTACACTGCAGACGGAGAATATTGGAATAGAGAAGGTCGTCTGCAACATAGTGGGTAACCCCAATATCCGCTATATAGTTCTTTGTGGAGTTGATGTGGAGGGGCATCATACCGGGGATGCCGTTAGGGCGCTCGTGGAAAATGGGATTAATGAAAGGCGAACCATCGTTGGTTCAACGGCGGTGACTCCCTATCTTTTGAATGTTCCCAGGAAAGCAATTGAGCGCTTTAGAAAGCAGGTTAGGTTAATCAACCTTATAGGGGAAATGAATCCTGAGGTGATAAGCAAGGCTGTCTGGTCTTGCTATCAGGAGAAGCCCACCCCGTTTTTGAATTATATGCTATCTGACCCAGGCGCTTACCCTGAGAAGCCTATATCCTGCAGGCTAAGCTGGAGAGTCAAACAACCGGAGAGCATCGAGAAATGGGAACTTGAAGACCTAGTCAAAGGGATTGAGGGAGAAGAAAAAGCAGCATCAATTTCCCGAAAGAAGGAGGTAATGATAAAGGTAAGTGAACCTGAGGTTGCCGCCATAGCTAGCCATCTTTCAAGAATAGCTGAGGAGCTGTCCCAAATCGCTAAAATCCTCCTCGGGGAAGCAGAGGCAAAGGCTATAGCACTTGTTAAGGAAGCGCCGGTGATGGAAGAAGCGAAGCCAGTCTGTGTGGTAAAAGAGGAGGCACCTGCTGTAGTCGCCCCAGCGGTTGCCGAGCTTACAGAGGAGGAGCTATATTTTCACAACCAATTGAGGGCATACCCTGGCGTTCTGGCTGGACTTTCAGCTTGCGACAAGGATATCTGCCATAATGGCCTTTCCCTGCCAGTTGCCGTAAACTCCATTATCAAGAAGCTGAGTAAACTGAGGAAGGACATTGAGGCATCGTCTATCTCCGAGCAAAGAAGAGCGGAGTTCTTGGCCAGGATTGATGGCTTCTTAGAGGCTGCTGAGAGGTTGCCTACAGAACCGGGGCCATGTCAGAAGACCCTAGGTAACTGTACTATCGGTAAGGGATGCTTGGCCACTGGAGCAGCGGATTTGTTAAAGCAAGTCACCGAGCCAGCATCATTAACCAAATCGAGGAGGTGAACTTATGTCTGAGTATTTTACAAATCTACTAAGGGGATACCCCGTAGTTTTGGCTGCCCTTAAGGCTTACTCTAAGGACATCTGTAGAAACTGCATTGGTTTAGAGGGCGCCAAAACCAAGGTGGAAAAGGGGCTAAAGAAATTAGGGATGGACCTAAAAGGGTCATCACTCCCTAAGGAAGAGAAAGAGGCTCTGCTTGCCCGGATTGAGGCCTTATCCAAGGAGGCGGAAGGAATAGACTTATCTGAAGATTGCGAGTGCCAAAAGACGGCCGGTAATTGTAAGATTGGCACGGGCTGCTTTTCGCTAGGGGCATTGGACATACTAAAGCTCATCACCGAACCGGCGGCACCGTAAACCATGGTGGCTATCGACTGCAACTCAAAAGTAATCAGTAAAAGGGAGGTGCAATATGACAGTGGCGGCTTTTGAAAACCAGCTCTTAGGCTATAGGGCTGCATTAGGTGGTCTTGAAGCTCTAGCCAGGGACATCTGCGTAAACTGCATTACTCTGGAAGCGGCGAAAACAAAGGTAGAGAAGGGCTTAAAGAAGCTGGCCAGGGATATAGAAGCTGAATCTATTCCCTGCGCTGAGACCAAGGGAAACCTTAAAGCCCGGCTAGATATACTTTCCAAGGCTGCTGATGAACTAGCTATTGCCGAAGATACCAGTTGTCAGAAGACGGCTGGTGTTTGCAAGATGGGAGCAGCATGTTTTGCTACTGGTGCGGTGGATTTGTTAAAGCTTGTTCCTGCAGCCGAATGAGGCCTATAGGATAATTTGCGCAAATCTCAGAAATAAAAAAGATGGCAAAGTTAGTTTGTCAGGTATGTAAAGCGGAACGGGATGTACCTGTTGTCCATTGCGGTCCCGGTGTGCTAACTGTTTGCGGATATTACCTTAACTGTCCGGCCAAGGGACATACTGAGCGCATAGACCTGCCGAAGCATTGCGGCAAGCCTATGAAGTACGTTGAATTAGAAGTAAGTCTTGACCTCAGGCTGCCAACGCTGGTGCTGGACGCTCTTGAGCGTCGCGGTGGGTCGGGCAAAGCACATGGTTAGTGTACGTTTACAATGGCCATAGCCGCTGCCCATCACGGACTTTTTATGAAAGGAGGTAAGAAAAATGGCAAAAAGAACTTGCGAGCTCAGCAAAAAGAAGATCATGTTTCCTGAAGACTGTAAGGACTGTACCTACCTAAAGCCTCGTGGCAAGATACTGTGTTGCAGTTACAAGCCTGGCGAAGCGAAAAAGGCTTCGTAGCGTTCTCCCCTTTTAGACATTTTAATGGCGATAACCAAGCTCATAGTCAAAAAAGTTCGGATTTTCCCCGGCCCGGGGAGCTTTTTAAAATAGTAACAATTTCCGCTAGTTGTTTGTTATCCGACCTCAGGCTCTATCAATCCATAATTGCCATCCTTACGGTGATATAGTAGCTCGAGCTTATCGGTATCTGAATTGATAAATAAGAAGAAATCGTGTCCTAGAAGCTCCATCTGTGTTATTGCTTCATCGGTGGACATGGGCTTGACCAGAAAATGTTTGGTTTTTACTACCTTTCTGGGAGGTTGCTCTTCAACTTCAGTTGTTATTCCCTGGCGAGCTGCCGAGATTCCCCTGCCTTTATAATAAAGCTTGCCCTTGAATCGTTTGACTCGTTGTGCTAGTGCGGCGGTGACATTATCGATAGCAGTTTGAACATCGCTGGCTCTCACTTGAGCTCTAATTAGAGTCCCTTTGCTATCAATAGTGAGCTGAGTGATAAATCGCTCCGCCGGTAACTTTGTATCTTCTCTAGAAATCTCTAACTTCCCTTCGCTAATGATAGGTAGATAACGATTTAATCTGGCAGCTTTTTTGTTAGCGTATGCAAGCAGTGCTTCTGAAAGTTCTATATTATTGGTAATAATTTGTAGTCTCATATTTCCTCCTCATTCTAGAATTTCCATGGCTATGGTTAATCCCCATATCGAAACAGCCCCATTATTCTTAAGAGCTGTAGTACAAGCTTCCAGTGTTGCTCCAGAAGTGCACACATCATCAACAAGAATGATTTGCTTACCATTTATTTTATCACCATGACATATAAAAGCACCGGTCACATTTTCCCTTCGCTCTTTCACAGTTGTTGTTCTTACCTGAGGTTTCGCTTCTTTAACACGAATAAGGCAATCCGTGATGACCGGCAGGTTTATAAGTCTACTCAACTCTTTAGCTAAGAGGACTGATTGATTATAGCCTCGCTCTCTCAACCGCCGTGGATGAAGAGGCACTGGAACAAGGACTTCGCCTGGCAGGGGGTTGAGTAGCAAATAATCAGCTAATAATACAGCCAGAGATGAAGATATTGCCTTCAAGTTTCGGTATTTCAGCTGGTGGATAGCCTGACGCATTGTGCCCTCAAAGCGGAAGGGGGAGCGGATTCCATCAATTTTAGTTTGCCTTTGCCGGCAGGTTGCGCATACGACACCGTTAACCTGGGGCTTGCCGCACTTAGGGCAAAGTGGGGGCAATAATTTTGGCATGCTCTGTTGGCAATCAGAGCATAAAAAGCTCCCTGTTTTCCCACAAACGATGCACCGCTTTGGGAAAAAGGAATCTACTACTAAATCAACTAACTGGCTCACGGGCAGTCAATTTTGTAATGTGGTGTGTTCTCAGCGGCGGCTGTGGATTGCTCCGCTGAGAATGGGTTCGTTTATGTATATTTCGCCATTCCTGATTTTTAGATTATAGCCACAATCAGGATTGGTGCATACCCAAGCTTTGTAGTGAACTGCCGCTCCTTGGCCACCAAAATCAGATAAGGGTACCAGGTCTCCTTTGCCACACTTCTGACATTTAGGGAACATCATGTTTTCCATGGATTCCACCTCCCAAAACCAAAATTAATGAACAATTGATTGTATATCAAAGATTACAAATTGGCAAGTGAAATCCGGTTCTTTATGTTCATGTTACAAACTTATCCTCTTTGTTACTTATTCTTGGGATGTTAAGTGTTGTATATGAAACAAATTATCCCAAGGTTGCTTAATTAAGATAGATAACGGGCCTCACTTGTTCAAATAACCCCATTTGTTTATAATCTGGTTATGCCCATAAGTAAAGGGCTTCATAGCGCAAGTCCGAAATTACCTGAACTTCTTGCTGAGCTATCTGCACCGAGATTCCGCAGGAATGTTATCTGGACAGCTAGAATTCGTTATATAGTAATTATAAGCGTTTGGGTTTTTGCTTTGATTGGGTATATCCAGGGAGTATTTTCTTTCTCAATGCTTCCGTTCCACATCATAGCCGCGGTGGGAATATCCGCTAATACTTTTCTTTACTTTTATCTTCTGAGGCCAGCGGCATATAAGAAAGTAGAGGACTATAGCCGAATAATTTGGATAGCTTTGAGCACTTTAATTGTTGATATACTCGCGATTACAGCCATAGTTTACTTTAGTGGCTACCTGTATAGTCCGTTCATCATACTTTACGTGGTGGCCCTGCTGAGTATCAGCATATTTCTGAATCTGCCTTTGGCAGGCTGGAGTCTCCTCGGGGTTGCTTCTTTATTTATCGCCGGGATAACACTTCTACCTAAAGCAACCCAATTTCCAGGTCTTGTTATGCTTGAGCCCAATCCTGCTCTAGTTATTTTCTCTTTGGCCTTCTTTGCTGCCTGTATTGGTTTAATGGTATTTATGGGAAGCTTTGCATCCAATGAAGTTAAATTCAAAACAGAGGAGCTGGCGGAAACAAATACAGGGCTACAGCAGGTAATTAGGCGGCTTGAAGGACTGAATGATGAGAAGAAGCAGATTCTTGTCGGCATATCTCATGACCTCCGCAATCCACTTACCTCGGTTAGAGGATTTTCGGAAATGTTGCTCAAAAAGGCCAAGGTAGACTCAGAATCAAAGTACTTCCTTGAAATCATAAACAATGAATCTCAGCGTTTAGGGCGTTTATTTGATGATATTCTTGACATATCTCGACAGGAAGAAGGCACGCTGCGCTGGTATATGGAGGTACACGATGTCTTAAGTATTATGGAGCCGGCAATAGCCTCGGCGAGACCAGCAGTTGAGGCAAAGGGGTTATCCTTAAAAGTGAATATTCCCAGTAGCTTACCACCAGTATATGGGGATAAAGAGCGATTGAGCCGAGTCGTAACGAATTTGTTAAGTAACGCTGTAAGGTTTACCTCAGCTGGAATGATTAGCATCACCGCGGAAGAAAAAGACAAAAATATCTTGATTCAGGTATCTGATACCGGAATTGGTATTTCGAAAGAAGACCAAGCTAAGTTGTTCAAGCCTTTTGGGCGAGCTGCTGAACAATATGAGGGCATGGGTCTAGGATTATATATCTGTAAAACCATAGTTGACCACCATGGTGGGAAGATATGGGTCGAAAGCGTGCCAGGTGAAGGCAGTACCTTTTATTTCACTTTGCCTGTGCTGGGAGAATCTAAGGTTTTAACGCAACCAAAGGAAAAGCTGTAATACCCGACGTTTGAAATATATACTGTAGCACAAAAGTTTTCTTTATTTTTGACGTTTTGTAACTTTGCGCTTCTGATGCTTAGCGGACAGTATATTGTCAATCGTATCTAGCAGGTCTTGGGAAGCGAAAGGTTTCCTGACATATGCATCAGCCCTCAAGCTTAAGGCAAGTTTCTCATCCATTTCGTACTGGAGAGCGGTGACCATGACCACGGGGATAGTTTCGGTGGCTTTATTAGATTTGAGTTCATGACAGGTGCTAAAACCGTCCTTCTTAGGCATTAAGATATCCAGCAAAATCAGGTCAGGTGTTTCTTCTCGAGCTTTGATTAAGGCCTCATCCCCGTCGCCGGCTTCGAGGACATCGTAGTAATGGCCAATCATGTTCTTGACCAGCAATCTTATATTTGACTCATCATCTACTACAAGTATTTTTTTCTTTTTGGCTATTTTCTTTTCAGCCGTTTTCTTTTTAGCCATTTATAATTCCCTCCTTAGTTAACTGCACAGCGGAGTTCAAACCCTCCCACGCTGTTCTCCTCGATTTAATATTATAAATCAAATAGCAAAACCTTTCTACCTGTTTTAAACTTAATGTGGAGCATAACCTCTCACACTTTGAGGTATCCCATATCTATCTGCAATCTCAACGACTTTATCTCGTTTTTTGAAGCCACTTAGAATCTTAACTTGGTTTTGAGGAACGCCGAAGTGTTTTGCCAGTAATTTGATAACCGCCTGGTTGGCTCTGCCTTCCTTTGGTGGCTCTTTAACTGTGACTATAAGAGTATCGCCTTTCTGGCTAATTTCTTCGGTTTTTGAGTTAGGCTTTACCTTGACTTGAATTTTCAACCAATTTTCCCCACATTCCTTGTTCGTGAACTGCGGTTAATTTGACCTTCGCTATTTTATTGGTCAATGATTTCTCGCTCTGAGTGAATACTCTAACATAATTATCGGTCAGCCCGGAATATATGCTGCTTCTAGGGATTGTCTCCTTTTCCCATAAGACGTCTATGGTTTGTCCTAGAAATTGTTCCCGAAAGCTGTGCCGACAACTTTGTGATAGCTCCAGCATCCTTTGGGTGCGTTCCTTCTTGACTTTATCGCTCACCTGGTCAAGCATTCCAGCTGCCTCAGTGCCAGGTCGAGGTGAAAAGGGAAAAACATGGATGTTAGCGAAGCCGAGTTGGTGGCAAAAATTGTAGCTTTGCTCAAATTCTTCATTGCTTTCCCCGGGGAAGCTGACGATGACATCGGTAGTGATGGCTACTCTGGGTATTGTCTGCCTAATCAACTCTGTCACCTTCCTATAATCGTGCCGGGAATAATAGCGTCGCATTCTCTTAAGCATAGTATCACTACCGCTTTGAAGAGCTAGATGAAAATGAGGGCATAACCTCTTGTCTTGCCACAATGCTAGAAGGGCTGGGGAGAGTTCCTGAGGTTGCAATGAAGAAAGACGCAGTCGTTCAATTTCTGTGTTACTAAGGATGTGCTTTATCAAACTAACAAGATCGGTACTGTCATCTTTATAGCAGCCGATTTTTGTCCCGGTGAGAATAACCTCTCTATAACTCATGGCTACTTTTTCCTGAATCGTGCTGATTATTTCTGAGGCTGGCAGGCAAAACTGGTGGTTTCGCACTTTGGGAACGATGCAGTAAGCACAGTGGCTGTCGCATCCATCTTGAATCTTTACCAAGGAGCGGACTCTGAAAGTATTATTTTGAGCAGCAGCTATTTGGATTTGTAGAGGTTCTATTTCAGGTGAGATGCCTTCTATGATTTCGAGCAAGTTCTCTTTTCCCTCATTGCCCAGAACGAGGTCAGCAATGGGTGTCAATTCCTGGGGAGCCCTTTGGGCATAGCATCCGATAGCGATGGTTAAAGTTCTGGGATTTCTCCGTTTCACCAGCCTGAGCCAGTGGCGCGACTTGCGATCGGCAATATGAGTGACCGTGCAAGTATTAGCAATATAGATGTCTGCTACATCGTTTGGTGATACAGGCTGATAACCAGCCTCGTGGAATTGGTCAATCAGGGATTCAGTTTCCGCTTGATTTAGTTTGCATCCCAATGTATAGAAGGCTACCTTTAAGGTTCTTTTTTTGTGCACAAGGGGATTATATTGGCTATTTGACCGTGTGGTCAAATTGGGAGATTGTTTAGCAACCTATCCCCCTGACCCCCTTCCCTTAGCAAGGGAAGGGGGAGTGTAGGTAAGAGAGGGGTGAAACCCCTCTCTATAAATCTCTTCCCCCTCTCCTTTGAAGGAGAGGGGGACAAAGAGGGTGAGGTTAGTAAACACTCTCAAATTGGTAGTATTTACCCTGGTTTTACCATCGTGGTATAGTTAAAGGTTCTTGTAGAGGTCATTAAGCATGGAGTTAATCCCGAGAGTTCAGTGGCATCTTTTGCCTTCAGCGCCTGAGGCATATTTGCGTGCTTCGAGTCTTCCACCATTGGTTGCCCAGCTTCTTTATAATCGTGGTGTGCAACTTGATAAAATAGAATCCTTTTTAACTGTCGCCCATCGTCTTGAAGGTAACCCCTTTTTGCTTCCTGATATGACTCAGGCAGTGGCTCGAATTTATAAGGCTTTACTTTCAAGGGAAAAAATTGCTATCTATGGTGATTTCGATGTCGATGGCGTCACAGCTGCAGTTGTGGCGGTAGAAGGGTTATCAGGGCTTGGTGGCGAGGTTGTCCCTTATATTCCTGACCGTGTTAAGGAAGGACATGGTTTGAATTTAATAGCACTGGAAAGAATTCGCAGCCAGGCGGTTAGCCTGATCATCACTGTCGACTGTGGAGTTACCGATATTATTAAAGTAGATGAAGCTAGGAAATTAGGTATGGATGTGGTTATCACTGATCACCATTTGCCATTAGGAGATTTACCACGGGCAGTGGCTGTGGTTGATGCCAGGCGAAAAGATTCGCAATATCCCTTTTCGGAGTTAGCTGGTGTGGGTGTTGCCTTGAAGCTTGTGCAAGCGTTGTTTTACCAGGATAGTAGAAAGGAACGGCTTAATGAATTGCTGGATTTGGTTGCTTTAGGCACTGTTGTTGATATGGTTCCCCTTGTTGATGAAAATCGCTACCTGGTAAGCACAGGATTAAAGGTTCTCAATAATACTCGCCGATTGGGACTTCAGGAATTGATTAAACAGTCCGGATTGGAGATTGGCAAGATTGATACTGAGCAAATTTCATGGGTTTTAGGTCCTCATCTTAACGCTGCTGGCAGGATGGGAGGTGCTTTAGTTAGTTATCGTCTGCTTACTACTCAAGCGTCGGACGAAGCTCAGGGTTTGGCTGAGGAATTGGTGAGAGGGAATAAGGAAAGGCAAAAGTTGACCGAGGAAGTATTGAATAAAGTGAAAAGGGGGATGCCGCTCAGAGAGAAACTTCCACTGATTATCGAAGGTGATGAAGGGTATCCTGTTGGTGTTATCGGGCTTGTTGCTAGTAGGCTGGTGCGTGAATTTAACAAACCAGCTATTATAGTCAATATCGGTGAAGACTTATGCCGTGGAAGTTGCCGCAGCATACCTGAGTTTAATATCTCGCTTGCATTAGAGAAATGTCGTGATTTACTGGTCACCTTTGGAGGGCATCCCGCAGCTGCAGGGTTCACCGTAAAATGGGAGAATTTGGCTCAATTGAACAAGAAGCTAATGAACCTGGCAACAAGCCAGCTTTCTCACTTGGATATTCAACCGAAATTAACTATTGATGCTGAAATTACATTATCGGCGCTTAACGGCGAGATACTGAATCTAATTCAGAAGTTAGCCCCTTTCGGGGTAGGCAATCCTCAACCTATCTTCCTTAGCCGTGGAGTAGAGGTAGTTAACAGTCGCAATTTTGGGAATGAGGGGGAGCGCTTGGAGCTGAAACTAAGACAGAATGATGTAACCTGGCAAGCATTTGATTTCAATTCACAGAAACCAGCGGAGGGAATCCCCGATTGCATAGACATTGTATATCAGTTGAAGAAGGGTCTTTGGGGTGCTGAGGAGGTATTGCGCCTTAACCTTCTTGATTTTGCTGCTGGGTAGTATTATCAACAGATTCAGCAATAGTCCTTTGGCGAAACCTGCGAATCTTGATAATAAGCACCGGTAAAACCACCACCAATATTGCTAAGCTGATGATTTGCCCTTCTTGAAGTCCAAGGAGAAGTGGGGGATCGATACGAAGAAATCTCAAGCCGAAATCACCAGCACAATAAAGAGAAAGATAAAGAAGAAAAAGGGAGCCCTGTGGTTTGAGCCGTCCCCGTAATCGCCATACCACAGCGAAAACTATCAGATTCCATAATACGAAGTAAATTTGTGTTGGATATAGAGGTACTCCCAAAAGTCTACAAGCACTATGAGGATTGGTATAGATAACTGCTCCAGGGAAAGAATGAAACGGGCTGGGCTTGCCATGGCAACAGCCATTTATGGTGCAGCCAATTCTACCAATTGCCTGGGCTAGCGGTGCTCCTGTAGCTACAGCATCTCCTATACCTGGCAAGTTCTGGAAGGAAATCTCCCTTGCTCTTGTTCTCCAGTAAATTAACCCTGCCAATATAGTACCGAGGATAGATCCATGCAGCGCCCAACCGTAGGGTGAAATAATTTCGGTGGGGGTTACCCCATGGAGGAACCACGGTTGAATGAGGTAAACTAACTTTCCTCCAATAATGCCACCAATGAGTCCCCAAAAGAACAGATTATAGATGGTGCTCTCTGGGATAGCATGCTGCCTCATCTCTCGGAAGGTAATGGCTAGCAGTGTTATTACAGCTATAGCCACCAAAATCCCATACCACCTTACTTGGAGGGTGCCGATGGCAAAAGCGACGGGGTTTATGCTGATGATAAGCAACTATCCCTTCCTTTTGGATATCTTGAACCACGGATGATAGCTAATTATGGAATCTGTGTCTAATTTACCGCGGACGAAATAATTAGCGATTCTTAAATAATCTGCTACTCTATCGGGCATCAAGAAGTGTTGTCTAACATATTCATGGGCTTTCTCCCCCACCAATTCGGCTTCTTTTGGGTTTCTTAATAAGTAGATTATCTTCCTGGCAGCCTTTTTTGCTGAAGTGACAAAGAAGCCAGTCTCTCCACTGGTAACCTGAATTGGAATTGCCCCTACTTCTCTGGTTATCACCGGCTTCCTTTTCCACATGGCTTCGGTGATGACCAGTCCGAATCCTTCCTTAATAGAGGGTTGCAGTATCACTCTAGCAGCTCGTTGCAGGGCATTTACCTCCAGTGCATTGACCTCCCGGTCATTCGAAAGCTTGATAATGTGAATATCAGGGTCGTCTTTCGTTTTCTCGCATATCTGTGTGAAGACTATTTCACCTTCAGGGTCATCCGTAGCCATATTGCCAGCTATTATTAGTTGGCATTTTTCTTCATTTCGGGCAATTCTGTAGGCATGGATGGTCAAATCAATTCCCTTCCAGGGGTCAAATCTGCCTATCTGAGCCAGTATGGGTATGTTCTGGTCTATTTCATATTTCTCCAATACCGGTGTAATTTCATTTTGGGTTAATTCTTTGTTCTTGTTGGAGAGAGGGTCGATGAACGGAGGAATTATGTATTTCTGTAGTGGCCAACAGTCCACAACATAGTGGACGCCGGAGAATATTGCCGCATCATAAAAATTAGCCCAGAACGTGATGAACTCCCATAAAGCGGGATTGGCTTCCAATGTCTCGACATCCACATCAATGTGAAACCTCCATAACCACTTCTGTCCCTTCTTTTTTAAATAGCGAGCTAGACCAAGCGGCTGGGGGTCATGCACAATCACTATGTCTGGCTCATAATCCCTGAAATCTTTGGAGTAAAGGTCGGCGTTTTCTTTAAGCGTATTGTAGTATGTCCTTGTCATGTCCAGCGTGAGGATTCCTTTCTTTCCTTGCAATAGATTGTGGATGGTTTTAGTTACCCGGAAGAAAGGCTCGGTCCCGCGCATAACCTTCCATTCATCCTCCAGTCCCAGAGCATTCAAAAATGGCACCTGGGAGTAAAGCATCTCAGCTACACCGCCACCTGTTCCCGTTGAGTTGACCTCTAATATCTTTACCCCCCTGAGTTTGTGAGCAAGTTTTTCCAGTTTCTCTATCTTCTCTTCACCCACTATGGGGATATAATCTTGTAAAGGGGATACAGAAAGGGACTGAATCCCCTCTCTGCGGCTATACATAGTTCCGTTTCCCGAAGGCAGTTTCTTCTCTGCCTGCTCAACGATGTCTTTTATCTGAGTTTCCATCTTACTCCTCATTGTAGTCATACAAGATGTAGCCAAAAATGTTAAACGATAATAATACCGGAAATGAATTTAAGATAAAATAGCATTGATGAAAGTTTCGGCATTGAACGGCGCCATATCCTCCAATTTTTCGCCAGTGCCGATATAAACGATAGGTATGTTTAGTTCATGACAAATAGCAAATATTATTCCTCCTTTGGCGGTGCTATCCAGTTTAGCTACGAAAATCCCGGTTATACCTACAGCTTCAGTAAAATATTTTGCCTGAGTTAAGCCATTTTGCCCCGTAGTGGCGTCCAATACCAATAAAACTTGGTGTGGTGCTGCAGGGTCAAGCTTAGCGGCAACTTTCTTGATTTTTTTGAGTTCTTCCATGAGGTTAAACTTGGTGTGGAGACGACCAGCAGTATCGATAATAACTGCTTGAGCGTGTCGGCTACGTGCTGCCTGGATAGCATCGAAGACAACTGCCCCGGGGTCACTGCCTGGCTGGTGAGCAATAATTGTAGCGCCGGTTTTCTCTCCCCAATACCTTAGTTGGTCTATAGCTGCTGCTCTGAAGGTGTCACCAGCTGCCAGGATAACCTTTTTACCTTGTGAAGTGAAGCTATAAGCTAACTTGGCAATGCTGGTTGTTTTACCCGAGCCATTTACTCCGACTACAAGAATGACTTGAAATGCTGAGTCAGTATTGATTGGCTTGGGTGGAATATCTAGCATATTTATCATCTCTGCCTTCAAAGCTGACTTTATTTGAAAGGTTTGGGTAAGCTTATCCGTTTTCACTCGTTGCTTGACTCTATCTATGAGTTTGTTCGTAGTTTCCACGCCAACATCAGCTAAAATAAGCAACTCCTCCAGCTCATCCCAGATTTCTTCGCCAAGCGAACCTCGGTCAAAAATACGAGCTATCTTGCTAAACCAGGCTTTTTTACTTTGCCTCACTCCCTGCTCAATTCTACCTGGCTGCTCAGACAATCTGGTCCTCACATTGAATCATTGAAGTGTAATATTACAATTATGGCTGACCTTTAGCTAGTAGTCATTATCAGGCAAGGATGCTCTCATTTCTTCTTTGACGAATAACAGTGGATAAACTATGTCGCTGGTGCAGCAAGGAATCCAAACGGCGAGAAATAAGAATAAGAAAACGAAAGGAAGCAGGTGAATCCAATCTGCTGTTCCAAATGAGGTAAGATAGAATAAAGATGCCCAGGTACTCACCAATACATGTCCAGAGTGTGGTATCTTAGTTGTTTGTTTCCAGTAACCAAGCCCGATGCCAAGAAGCGCCGCGCCGTTTACCACTATCCAGGTTTCAATTCCAATGACGGGCATTTTAGAGATTTCAATAAATGGCACCTCGAGCTCCATCGGGACATGGAGTAAAACTCCGCTCAAGTAGGGGATTATGGCATCGCTTAGAGTCGCTATTCCAACTGACCCTGTCCAGCCGATTAAAATCACCGCCCAAATTTTAGCCTTTCGATATCGCACATACATCGCCGTGGTTACCAGCGCGCTTAACACAACATGGAGTGGGTGTAAGGTGTAGAAAGCAGTCTGGGAAATCTGAGGGGGAACATTACCCAAAACTATTATCACCATGATGATAATTCCGGTAAGGGCTCCAAGGGCAGTGAAAGGAGCGTGTCTTCTGAGTTCCTGTGCTATTCTCTTAAGCATCTTTTATTTATGGGATTGCGGTTAAGCGTTTCCCTGCTTTTGGTGTTGCTTCCTATAGCAATTGGAACAAAGTCCTGATGACTCGGAAAGGTGATATTTAGTATGAAAGTCAAAGTTCCGGGTGAACTCATTTTCCTCTTGGCACAGTCCCTCATCAGCAAACTCCTGAAGAGTTCCGCAACGGTGGCAGACCATAAACCGGTGGCAACCCTCTTTATCGCCCAGGGTGCACTTCACGAACCCGCCAGTTGATAATAACTTGTGAGCTAAATTGAGGCTGCAGAATAGGTCGAGTATGCGGTAGATGGTAACGTGGTTTAAATGTTTGCCCTGCTGGCGCAGAAGCCTTTGTATGTCATAAGGCGACAGCGGTCTTTGTGCCCCATTGAGAATCGCAAGCACCTGCCTTCGAGGCTTGGTTACCTTATACCCCTGAGTCTGCAAAACCTGAATTGAATCTTGAACCATGGGTAATATTATACTGGAATGGGAGACTAAATGCAACAATGTTGCAATTAGCCCGGATACTATGCAGTCAGTTCCTGAAGCAATATTATCGCTGCCTTCTTATCCAGTGGCTGATTATTGTTGCCGCACTTTGGCGATTGGATGCAGGATGGGCAGCCATCTGAGCAGGGACATTCTTCGATTACCTTCAAGGTGGCTTGCCATAGCTCGGTTATCATCTCAAATCCTTTCTCGGCAATGCCAATGCCGCCGGGATAGGCATCGTAGATAAAAATTTGCGCTTTCCCGGTATCAGGATGAAAAGGCGTGGAGACACCACCAATATCGTTTCGGTCACAGAGGGCAAATAGAGGAAGTATGCTGATGGAAGCGTGTTCGCAAGCATGCAATCCGCCGTAGAAATCGAGTCCGGCGTTGGTTATCCTTTCAATTGCTTTTCGTGGTAAGTCAAACCATAGAGCCTTAGTAGGAAAGTTCTGTGCTGGTAAGTCAAGTGGCTCCTCTCCAACAATTGCCTCGGTGAATTGCTTCTTTTTCTTAAAGCCAATTACCGTGGTGGTAACATCTACATTTCCCAGATAGACTTTTATGCCTTTATGTTCTTTTTCTCTGGTTACCTTCATAACTCTGAGGTCAGTGATTTCCTTGGCTTGGGTATAGTAATCAACTGAAGTGGGCGTTGCCATAGCAGTATGGGTGTTT
>Ga0210033_1000396_pt1 | contig 41159 bp, 53 predicted proteins | sample CryGeymeta201501_FD_185465 | JGI IMG/M metagenome (GOLD analysis project Ga0210033, IMG submission 185465) | Groundwater microbial communities from Crystal Geyser aquifers in Utah, USA - Crystal Geyser metaG 2015-01 (SPAdes) (version 2) | ecosystem: Environmental > Aquatic > Deep subsurface >... | reverse complement strand
TGGGGTTTTTGTGGGTTTGTAATGCGGCGTTTTTTCAAAGTGTGATTTAAGTGTGATTTAAGTGTGATTTTTGATGCTATATAGGAAATAAAATACTAGCGCAGGATAGGCTTTCGCCGTAAAATGTGGCTACATTTTAGACACCCTTGACGAGGTGTGTAGTTGCAATATGTGGCTACATATTGTTCACCCTTGACGAGGTGTTTTGTTGCAGATTGTGTCCATGTTTGTATTTATGTGATTCTGAAAAAAGTTCTATGAAAAATACAGAAGATTATTTGAGAGTGCGCGGCGTAAGTGCTGAAGCCAAAGCCAAACTTCAGGAAATTGCATTCCGCAAATTTGGCACAAGAAACTTATCCGCTTTGATACGTGAGCTAATTGCTGATGAAATAAAAGGTGCCGAAAATGAAAAAAACTCACCAAACCTCAATACAAAAATGCGACGCGTGCAAATATCAATACCAGAATCATGCCTGCAACAAATTGAGCAAATAGCTGAATCTCGCTTTGCAACACCATCGTTTTTCATTACAACTTTGCTATATGAAAAATTAGGCGTTAAGCAATTTCAGGTTGACGAGGTTGAAGTATTAAGAGCGTCAAATTATGCGCTGACTAAGATTGGAAACAACATCAATCAGATAGCGCGAGCTTTCAATACCATCGTGCTTGCTCAAGGCGTGGTCAAGCTGCCGCCAATCAGCAGGGACATGGAAAAGTTAAAAAACAGCATAAAAAATCACACAGAAAAGGTTTTAGAGCTGCTGAACAAAGGCACAGTAATTATGGAATCACGCGCCAGAGGCGGGCGTGGCAGTAATCAAAAGAAAATCACGGTTTCGCCTACGCGAAAGCCAAATACTTAGGAGTTTATATGGAAAATCTTGAATCAATTTTTGAGTGGCTAGGTGCCTTTATAGGATTGGCTGGTGCGTATATTTTAGCAACAGGAAAACCTTACTCATACCTGGGCTGGCGTTTCTTTTTAGTGGCTAATTTTGCGATGATCTTGTTCGCCTTCGCAGGCCATCATTGGGGTGTTCTAACGCAGCAAGTTGGATTTACAGCAACTTCTGTCCTGGGAATCTATCGCGCAGCAAAACCTACATGATAAAAATAAATGACAATCTTCTGGAATGGCTGAAGTGGTTTGCTTTGGTACTCATGACGGCTGACCACATCAATAAATATATTTATCAAGAAAAATACGAATTTGTTTTTTATGCTGGGCGGTTGGTGATGCCTTTGTTCGCGTTCATTTTGGCATACAACCTGTCGCGCCCTGGCGCACTGGTGAACGGCGCTTATCAACGCACAATGAAGCGATTGGCCTTCTTTGGTCTAATCGCTACACCGGCTTATATTGCTTCTGGCTACGTGCAGGATTATTGGTTTCCTCTAAATATCATGTTCCTACTGCTTGTCTGTGTTGCGATTGCATACTGTTTAGCAATTGGGGATCCACTTCACTTATTCGCCGCGCTGATGATCTTTGTGATCGGAGGCGCAATTACCGAGTTTTGGTATTTTGGTGTGGCCGTATTTTTGACATCGAAAAGATACGTTACTGATCCAAACGACAAAAACTTTTTCTGGCTACTAATGGCCGTAAGTTCACTTTATATCGTAAACGGTAATTTTTGGGCGGCTGGCGTAATAGCTTTAATAATGCTGGCTATTGTTTTTTCGCAAAATAACATCAATTTGCCAAATATAACAAGGTGTAGAAAACTATTTTACGTTTACTACCCAGCTCACATCACACTTTTAGTTTTCGTGAGTTTTTTTCTTAATTAAAACACGCTATTTCGGAGGTGGCTGTACTATGAATCAGGTTCTCGTGGAGGCAGAGAATTGGGATGCTAAAGCTGCATCTAATTCCTGTATGAAAGCTATCAATCAGAAGGATGGGAAACTAATATCTGTTCTCACGTTTGATTATCACGGTTATCTCTACACATCGTTCGGAACAATTTACTGCCAATATAGCGCCCAATTCAAACCTACGGTTTTTGCGTACAAACTACTACCGTTATCCTTGTATGGAGGCGAAACTACAACTATTTACCACGATGAAGAGGCTATTGCTGCGGGCAGACGCGATCGAGGTGACTTTAGCGGACTGGTTGTATTGGTAAAAGGGAAAAGCTTTGTTTGTTCAGAACCGACACTTTTTTTAAAAGATCTTCCAAAAACACGGCCAATGCAGCTTGCCCTTGCTCAATTTTTTGATACTTTGTGTGGCAGTCACGGTTGGCGAGCACTATATTGCTCAAGTGCGTTACCAACATGGAAGTCGTTAGCTCGACATCCTGTTGCCGAATATAAAACCGATGCAGGTGAAATCATCCCGGTTCTATTTTACCAAGAAGGCAGTACAATTCATGAAATGCGACTTGGGACTGATATTACGCTTTCGTCCTAGCCTGAAAAACGACAGAAGCCGCAATAAGTAGTTTTTGAAACTGCTCAAGTTAATCGCTTTTGCAATTTTTGCTGTCTATTTTCAGAGCCGCGTAAAGGCTTGTTTTGCCAACTTTGAGACGTGCGGCCACTTCCCTAACATTTAGATTCTGCGCGAGCAATAATTTAGCTTTTGCCAGTTTGTCAGCGGTTACCGCCGATTTTCTACCACCTTTGCACCCACGCGCAATAGCAGCAGATAAACCAGCATTCGTTCTTTCGCGAATAAGTTCGCGCTCGAATTGGCCAATTGCGCCGAAAACATGAAATATCAAACGCCCTGCTGGTGTTGTTGAATCCATAGCCTCCGTTAAAGAACGAAACCCTATCCCGCGTTCTTCAAGAGCGGCGATGATGCCAATCAGGTGCTTTAAAGAACGACCGAGGCGATCAAGTCGCCAAACCACCAGCACGTCACCCTCGCGCATAAAATTCAGAGCAGAAGATAATCCTAGCCGCGCTTCCTTGGTGCCAGAAATCGTATCAGTGAAAATCTTTGAGCAACCGGCTTTCTTCAGTGCATCTGTTTGTAGATCCACATTTTGATCCGGTGTTGAAACTCTGGCGTAGCCGATCAGGGTCATAACATTAAAAATGTCCGTTAACTTGTCCGTAAATCATACTGTCCGTAAACTCAAGCGTCAAACAAAAACGGACAGTCTTTAAGGGTGTCCGTTTAACAATCGTTTGATGGACAGCTCAAAGAGTCAAATATCGTCACCATCCACTAAAACTCAACCCCGCTCAAAAAGGGGCGTCTTGCGCTTCATGGCCGGAACGCTCCCTGGCGGGAGCAACCACGCCCACTACACGAAAGACCCCCCTTTGCCGCTTGGCTTATCCCCGTGAAATGGTTCGGCTTCGCCCAACCACGGCCAAAATTAAAGACGAATATGCTAAACCTACTTAGCGGCGATCACTTCCAAATCAAGATATACCGAAATCATCTGAAACATCTTTTTGCTTGGGTACGGTATTTTTATCAGATATAACTGTTGCGACATCATCAAAAGCATCCTGCTGACGTGAAGAAACGGGCTTTAAGCCCATTTCAATCATACTTTTGACCTCTTCTATGCCCTGCTTGTCACCGGCAGCAATTCGGGCGTTTAAAACCTCTTGCCATTTACTTAAAACCTTGTCTCGTGTCTGCTCGATCATCGGTTGTGCCGGGTTGCCAGGACGCACACCAGTTCGTAACGCGGTTTCTTGTTCTTGGGTACGTGCGACCGCAACTTTTGAAGGTCTTGCTGTTCCGTCTGATTTTGCTGATTCGTCTATTTTTCCGACAACGAAGTTTTTGCTTTTCTTGTGGTTAAACCGGACGCTTCGAGGGCTTGCCGCCGCATCGATCCCGACATCACGCAGTTGAGCTGCAAAGTCTTCGCGCCAGTTCCGCAAGTCGCCCTTTCGTGGACTGAGACGAGGTTCGTCAGCGCGATCAATGTCCCGCGTGCCGACGCAGACATGGACGTGCCTATGGTCTGTATCGTCATGGAAAGCCATCACATACCTGCGGTTGCCAAACTCTTCCTTGCAGAAATTGGAAACCGCTTCTTTCAAACCTTTGACTTCCGTATCCTTCGGCATCGAGAAGACCACATGTAAAAATTCACGCCTGTTACTTTCTTCCGGGATCTGTTCCATACGCAGTAACTCTTTGTAGTCCCTGACTGCCCGATTACCTTTGAGTGATTCGCCTTGCTCAGTCACCAGCTCCACATCACCGTTCCGGCTGATGTAATCCAAATGATTACGGGCAGTAGCAAGTCCTTTGCTACTGCCCGTAATTTTTACCATGACTTCAGGTGCTTTTTTTCGAACGCTGGATTGATTCGCGGATCTAGCACTACGCCCTCTTGCTCCCTGGCCGCCACGCCGGGAAGGTGCATGGGAGCCGGAAGACCGCGCCTTGTCTCGCTTAGTGCTAACCCCCTTTGCACCTTTGGAACTAGGGCTGACAAAAGGATTGCCGCTAAACCAATCATCAACACTATCGAATCCCATCTTTTCAGATAGCCATAGCAGCGTTGTATTCAGACTGCATGATTGTCAGCGTATCCCAAACCGAAAGAGGAATATTCGGGTTTTGAAGAGCAGTGCGCTCCATTTCATCAAAGCCATCAAAAACAAAAGTAATTTTGTGGCCGCTTCTGTAAATCACATCAAGCGAAACAAAATCCTTGTCACCAAAATACTCCCGGTACTCCACCGCTAACGCGTCTGTATTATTCATAATCAATCACCCTTAAGTTAAGTTTCTCCTACATGCAAACAATCACCATCAAAAGCTATCTCGACATTTCGGCCTCTATCGTCCTAGTCCTGCTTGGTGGAGGTATTGCTTTGTCGCGCTCGATCTCTCCCGCCTTTTCAATCTGGATCAGCGTCTTTGGTTCTTCCATGGTTTTGTCAAATCTATACAGGTATTCCCCACGCTCTGTATCCGACTTGCCGAAAGCCTTCATTTCCTCATCGAGGAGCGCGCGCATTTCAGAAATTTTAAGCAGTTCGGCGTGGTCACGATCCTTGAAGCCGGGTTGTTCTGCCAATGCTCGCAAGTGAGTAGTAAGGTTAAGCTTGGAATCCGTAGCCAAGGCCGCTTGCGTTGCTTCTCGGCCTGTTCTAGGCGCGGTCTTCTCAACCTCATCCGCGTTACTGATGCTGTTCTGAGGACGGTCTTTAATCATCGCATTCAAAAGCGCCAAATCGTCTTTCGTCGGCGTGTAACCCTTCGCTTTAATTCCCGAAGATTCAGCCGCGAACCACGCAGCTTTGCGGAACTCTTTGGATCCTCCCAAAGAAATAGTGCTCCATTGCTTTGCTTTGGCAACCTCAAGCATATCCGACACAGACTTCTCATCTTTATGAGTAGTGTGCAAAATATTGCCTTCTTTACCTTCATGGAACATAAGCCGGTTATCTTTTTTGGAATAGAAAGCCCCATCATTTTCAAGATAATCCTTCGATATTGAGGGCGGAATAACAAACAAACCCTTCTGAAGTTCTGAACCAGTACGCTCAACACTGAAACTGTTAGCCATTTCAGCCTGTTTCTTTTGTTCTTGCTGGGTACTATTGGCCGCAACCGTTTTACGACGTATTTCTTCAAGCTCCGCTAATGTAAGCCGATCATTCATTGGACTTGAAGTATCGTCTGATTGATCGTTCATTGCAGCCAGATAAGCCGCGCTAATTGATTTAGCGAAATCTATATCCTCCTGAACCTTGTTTCTTTGTTCCTGGTTAAGTTTTGCAAAATCTACTGCATCCTGTTCAGCCAGCTTGGAAAAAAATTCATCGTTTGGTTTCTGACCAGCCGCCAGATTGTTGGCAAGTTCTGAGTGCCTCGCCGCAATCAAGTACACGGCTTCGGCAGATGAAATGGTGCGCACAGGAATGACCGCACGATCAAGTTCATCTTGACTGTCCCGCATGGATTCAAGAATCTCATTAGGAAGATCAGGATTATCTTCGGCAAAGACATCGATCTCTTCGCGTGAAGAAAAAAATGTTTGGAATGCCCCGTCTTCACCTCCAACAAGGATTCCAACACGGCCATCCTCAACCATATCGACAAACTGGCGTTCCACCTGAGATTCTTCGAGACCAGACCCATAATCCCATTCCCTGAATGCTTTAATCGCAGCAGGAAGCGCGGCATCAGATTCAATGCCATCGTATTTGTCAGTAGCCAGGTGTAAAAACAAAGCGTCATCTTTGTACTTTTCCAGCAAATCACGGCAAACACTGGATTCTTCGACTTGTCCGCCGCCAAAAGGAACAATGTTGCTTTCTTTTTTATACAGGCTTACATCATCTTCACGTTCTTGTGTCCAACCCGGATAGTGCGTCTCTTGTGACATTCCATTCTCCAAAAAAAAAAGACCAACGGGAGTTGGTCGTTAAGTTGCTACGGGGGGAGGAGTTTCGTGCTAGCCCAAACCCAAAGCTGCATTGGATTCGGACTGCATTGTTGTTAGTGTTTCCCAAACCGACAAAGGAATATCAGGATTCTCAAGCGCAATCTTTTCCATCGAGTCATAGCCGTCAAAAACAAAAGTCTGAACTTGAGCCATTCCAGCGCGAGTAACTTGCAAAATCACAAATCCCTCTTCGGAAAAAAACTGATTGAATCCTTGAATATATCCAGTGACGGTTTTCATTTACATGCTCATTTCAGCATCTTGCTGTTTTGCCGGAGTTGAACGAGTTTCTTTGAGTTCAGTAGCCTTCGTCTCAGCAGCTTTCATTACCGCATCCAGTTTTTTTGGATCAGCAAAGCTTTTGTCAAAGGTAGCCAGCGCTTTACCCATTTTGTCTTCAGACAATTTCGCCTTCAGATTTTCTTTTTCAAAATCGTTACGCATTTCGGCGAGTTTGAAAAGACGCTCATCTGACACGTCCTGGTAAGCCGGATTAGTCTTCAATGTATCGAAGTGCCCTTTTTCATCACGAACCTTCTGATCCGCCTTGCGCTGAAAGAAAGCCGAAACCTTTTCTTGCTTTTGTTCAGGTGTAAAATTGGCTTCCTGCTCCCGCTTCTTATCAAAAAACGCCTTGATTTCGGATGGAGGCAAAGGCCGACCTGCACGCTCTTGAAAAGTCGCCGCACGACGCTCGACTTTTTCTTGGTTACGAATCATTTTTTCTGCGGTTTTCTCAGCGAAACGCTTTTGAAAATCCGTTACAGAAGTTGCTTTGCCGCTTTGTGGTTTGTTCTCAATAGTCATTTTTTTGACCTCACAAAAAGTTAAATCTTGACCGGATGGAAAAGATGGCTGACTTTAATACTTAAGACGAAAAAAAACAAGCGAAACATAAGTTTCGCGTGCGCGAAACTACAAGAATTTTGGATTTTCATGAGCCTGTGCCGCTTTGTACATTTCAATCAAAACCTCCCAAACCTCTTTCGGGATATATGGACGCACTACTGCACACGCCTCCATATCTTCCATGCACTCAAACAGTAACCTTTCTTCTTGAATAGGATCTTTGTGTTTGATAAGCATACTTACGAAACCTTTTGTTTCCAGATTCAATACAACTCGGACTTGTTGTCCCATACTGCCACCTCATTTTAGTTAATGTGATAAACCTTCATTTTTTGAATTCGGCTTCTGTGATGAAGGATTTCTTTCACCATATCCAACATCCATAATTGCATCTGTACGGTTAAGAGCATCTGGATCCGCATAGACACGATCAAACTTGTCAAACATGGCTGATTGAATATCACTGGCAACCCCCTTTTTGTCAAATCCCTCTTTAAGTGAAGAACGCATAGAAGCTAGCTTCTCAAGGTCTTTGTCACTACGATAAGAAAATTCGGGTTTTGACTTTAATGTTTCAAAATGCTCTTTAGTATTTCGTTGTGCAGCCATATCTTTGAAAGCAAAATAGGCATCAAAAGATTTTCTTTCTTCTTCGGCAGTCCTATCAGCAAAAGCAGATTTATGTTCAGTAAAAAATGACTTAATTTCACCCGCAGACATCTTTAGTTCGTATAAGCCCGCTTCATGACGTGGCATGTAATGCTTTTTCCTGTCCGCCATATACGCATCAAAGTCCACAAGCGGCTTGCCGCTAGTCGTCGTTTCAATCATTGCTTACCTCCTATAAAATTTAAAATCTGGCGCGATGTTGCTCAATACCTGGGGCGGGAGCGTCAGGCTCAAGCCACGTGAGCCTGACGAAATGTTTTCCATCTGCTGCATCTGCTGGTACTGCTGCTGAAGCAGATGGTACTGCTTCACCGCTTGCGTGTAGGACTGAACCGCGCTTCGCATGCTGGAAACAATAGCCGTCGGGTCGATAAATTTCAAACCTGTTTCAGACGTGCCTTTGAGTATTGCTTTCATAATATTTTCCTTTAAAATTTTACCGACCAGCTCGTGAAAGAAACCGCTTATGAGGTAGATTCTAGTAATCTGTGCATTGCATCCCTCTCGGCACGTTTCTTGTTCAGCTCATCGAAACCAATATCATCCTCACGATAGAGCTGAGAAAATTCACGCCGATACACTTTCGCAATAGCCGGAACGTTCTTAAGAAAAATAGCTGTCTCTGCGTTGTTGCGGTTTGCTGAATAGGTATAGTTAAAACTGCCAAGCTGAACAGAAACGCCGTCCACCACAATAAATTTATGGTGCATAGCTTTGTAATTGACACTCAACTTCATCGGGACGCCCAAACCTTTGAGATAATCAACGGCCTTAAACCCGTCTTGCTCAGGTTTGTTCTGTTCTTTATCAACCACCAGGCGAACGGCAATGCCCTTCTGGTGCTGTTCGCCAATTGCCTTTGCAATATCGCTGCACGTCATGCTGTATGCCGCGACCAGCAATTCTGTTTTCGCTGAAAGAATCGCACTGAGCACAATCTCTTTAGCATTCCGCTCCGGAGAGAATCCAATCTCAAAAAAACCACCCTCATCCAACGGCTGCAAACCCTCAGATTCACCCCCGTATATCTCTGCCATGGTTACAACCTGCGTAATAGTGTTGTCCTGGACTAATTGGCATGGCGGTATCGTAGGTGCGTTTTTGCCGGTTTTCTTGTCATAAAAACGCTCAATAAAAACAGGTTCAAGATAGTAAAAAACTTTGCTAACAAGAGCAGGGCGCATGTTTTCCATACTCACAATAGCCTTGTCTTTTCCAATATCCTTAATTTCCTGCGGCAATAGAACTTCGCGTTTTTGGTCGGAAGTAGAAATCGAACCGCCGCCACCGGTTCCTGCCAGTCCGCTGGTGTTCTTGGAAACGGATTTGCCCTGTTCGGTCATGATCCCCATCAGCTCAGAATAGTCTCTCGCGTCATTCTGATCCCGTGGAGCGTAAATAATTTGCAGCGCCATGTTCGTCAGCATGGTGCGCGCACCTGTCACGTCATACAGTTTTTTATCTTCGACTTGGCTCTTGGACTGGAAGATCAGCAGCAACCGCATGTTGTAGCCTGCCATATATGCAGAAGCTTTCTCAATGATAGATACGCGACCCATCGCAGTAAATTCATCCATCATCAACAGGCATTGATATTTCAACGCCGGATTGTCTTGTGGCATTTCCTTCAGATTCTCAAGGATGAGTTGCTGGAAAAAAAGATTGAGGAACAAACCAAACCGATCAATTGATTTAGGCTTGATGCAGACATAGATTGTCATACGTTGCTTGCGCACGTCGCGGAAATCGAAGGTACTTTTGCTGGTGGACATTTCCGTTATTGGGTCAGAAAAAATCGCCAGCGGTGAATCAAACGAAATCTTGATCGAGGTGCGCATCTTGTCGCTGGTTTGCGCATACCCCGTCAGGCATTCAATCGTTTTTTCCGACAGCGGAGAATCGTATCGTTGACGTTGCTCAACATATTTTTTGAATGTATCTTCATCGGCCAGAAAGGGCAGGGTCGTTGAGTAGCGCTTTATCGTAGCGATATTCAACTTGCCTTTGTCAAACTCGCTAGGCGTATCCATGATGTACAGGGCAAGACCGAGAAAAAGATTCTCAGCCGTTGCGCTCCAAGGCTCTTCCGGATTTGGCGGGTAAAGAATGTTCGTTATGCCTAGAATATCAGACACCCTTAACCGTTGATCTTCACGAACATAGGTCATGGGGTTCCAGCATTCAGTGAAACCATCTTCATCATCTGGTGCGAACTTAAAAACCTTTTGCCCGCAAGCAGCTCGAAACCCTGAAGTCAGCTCATGATTTTCTCCTTTAATATCCAGGACAACCATGCTGTCCCGATAGTGCAGGCAGTTTGGTATCACCACACCGACCCCCTTACCTGACCGCGTAGGCGCGGCCAGATACAAGAATTGCTGCCCTTTGAACAGCAAAAATTCATCACCAACTTTGCCGACAATTACCGATGGAAATTTATCATCGTCTTTGTCCGGATCGAGCAACCCGGCGTTAGCAATTTCAAGTTTGTTCGCCATCTTCGCATCGCCATAAAGACCGCGCTTCTTTGGCACCAAGACCGCCCAGCCCAGCACACCAAAAATCATAACTGGCAGAATGAAACTACCGGCGATTGCAGCCTTGCCGAAAGAAGCAAACCGCTTGATTTCCGAGTGTGTCAAATCAAATGGCATCTTGAGATACGGCTCTATTGTCAAATCAAGATTCTTGACTAGCAAAACAGATGAACCATAAAGCAGTGCCAGGACAGTCGCGCAAGTCAGAACCACGAGGAATAAAACCAATCCTATAATTTTGCTTTTTTTCATTTTCTACCTTCGTTCTTTGGCGGTTTGTTACTTGCCTCGCAGCAGCTTCAATTTATTCACAGGATCGTAGTAAAGTTCTTTCAGATAGGTCTTTTCGAAGAAACAAACCACATCGATCGTTGTTTCTACTTCACGCATGATGAAAGACATATCCAAGGTTTGACCTACTTCAGATTGCTTGATGTAACTGCCCATTTTGAACAACGCCCCACAACAATCATTGGCATGAATGCTAGTCACACTGCCACTGTGCCCAGACTTCAACGCCATCAAGTAATCCCACGTTTCATCACCACGCAACTCAGTAATAAAAATGTGGTTCGGCTTCATCCGCATACAACTCGCCAGGACCGCCTTCGCGCTGATGGTAGGGCTAAAAAAAAGATGCACGGAATTCGGATGCAGAGGGGTACTAAGTTCAGCCGCATCTTCAATCGTGAAGATGCGTTTATTTGTCGGGAATAGATCTATCAGCGCTTTAGAAAAAGTCGTCTTCCCTGAACCTGTGCCACCTACGGTAACGATGTTCAGGTTATGAGCCACAGCAAGGCGAAAGAAGCCCTCAAAATCGCCCTTACGGCTCAGGTTGAGCATATCCCTTTCCCATGCGGCAATATCGCCGCTCTCGACCGTTAAAGCGGGCTTGAGGCGATTGGATTCTTTGTAATCAGAAATGGAAAAACGGCTACTGGAAGGGCGACGAATCGTAATACTCACTTTGCCCTCTTCACACGCGGGCGGCAAGACAACCTGGCATCGTTCGCCACCGGGTAAAGTCAAGCTCGCAATCGGCGTGTCTCGATCCAACTTCTTTTGACAGAAAACCGCCATTGCAGCAGCCAGACCCTGAAGACTTTGCAACGTAAGTTTGTCATTATCATGAAATGTCCAGCCCTCATGATTTTCTGTCCAATAGCCGAGCGGCTCATTGATAGCCAATTCTGTAATATCACCGGCAAGCACATCCTCTAAACCGAAGGTCTTGAGCAGGATCCGAACGGACAGGTCACGAGCTGCGCCGTTCACTTGACCACCCGATAAACTTTTTCAAATGAAATATCACGCGCCACCAACACATTCACCAATGAGGCAGGCCTTACAACCAGCGTTGGCGGAATGTTGATCGTGCTTTTCAAGGCATCTTGAGCCATTGAAGAGCCTGTATTGGCCGTATTCGTTGGATTAAATTGCTGCCCGCCATTGCCGTTTCTTGCAAGATTACTAAGCGCAAAAGAAGAACCGTCTTTGATAATGCTGATAAGCATGGCCGAGCCGAAACGCTCCCCAAAATGCTCATCCACATAACCGGGAATACCACTGTAACCCATTGCGTCAGAAGCAGGGCTATCGAGTTCAGCCGTTGTACCATCCGGATTGTCAATTCGCGTCCAAAGCGCAAAGACCCGCGCCTGACCCAACTTTAGAGAAGATTGCTGTTCGCCGTGGATCATCGCGCCACGCGCGATCAAGAGCAGCTTCCCATTCGCAGAATAAACATCATTCGTGGCCGTGCAGATAATCAAACCAGCCAGCGTTGTATCAATGCCGGTCTTCAATGAACAAGGAATGACTGCGCCACGTTTAAGCAAATAATCCATATCCGACAGTTTTCCCGCATACCTTGATTCCAATACAGTAGGCTTTAACTGCGCAGAAAGACTGGGGCTGTTGCCGGAGCTGGGCGATAGGCCGCTCGTCCCGCTCGATGCGTTCAGTTGCTGCATCAATTGATTAACGTCAGGCGGTTTAGGATAGTTCGCACTAACATTGCCACCATTAGCAAAATCGCCCCCTCCATTAAGAGCGGCCTGACTACCGGCAAATGAGGGCAGGGGGATGATAACTTCGCCAAGCAACTTTCGTTGCGAAGGCGACACCGGGCAGTTTTCACCAACACATTCATTTTGCCCTGGCGAAACTGTACGCTGACCATCACGCTGAGCTAAAGCGCTCTCTTCAACCTTGATTCCCATCGCAGCCAAACGCTCATTTTCTTCCTGTTCTTTTTTAAGCAATGCAGCTTTTTTAGAATTCAGATCCTCGCTTTGAACCTCTTCATTTTTTGTCGCAAAAATTGGCTTCAGCGCCTTTTGAGTAACAGGAAAGCCAGCGACCTTTTGTGGCTTTAGTTTTTGGTAAGCCAGCAAGCCACCGGCCAATAAAACAATAAGCCCCATAACAATGCCAACCTTGAGCATTAAGCCCAGATTTGTTTTTGCACGCGTTTCGGTTTCTACAGGGCCGAGTAGCTTTTTTTCCACTGGCTTTGATTTAACCCCCATCATTGGAATCCCGTTAACCGGAGGCGTTACAACATCATCCTCAACCGTATCTACAACAGAACTATCGGTCATGATTGGCATCCAGACTTTGGTTGATAACACGCACGCTATCGAAATCACCCGTTCCGGTAACGTTGAAAGCAGGAATTACATATGCTTCATTCACCAGCTCAATAACATCGTTGCCTAAACGAATAATCACCTTCGGCAACACCTCTTCCAGAATCACGGTATTTGGCTCTTGTGGATCAATATGTGTATTGAGTAAAGATTCCGTACCATCACTGGTTAGCTTGTAGAAATTAGGCATAGAAACCGCACTGTCATAGAGCAAGTGCGTAAACCTGCCATCATCCCAGGCAGCAGTCGGCTTCAGCAAACTGGTAGCAGCAGGGTTCAATTTTCCAGCGGTACCAACCCAAGAATAATTCGAGTTAAAGACAGGACGCACCTTGGAAGTGGCTGCATCAACAATCAGATTGCGTTTATCTTCCGCTGCTTGCATAAGTTCAACCTGCTTTCCGGCATCCGCAATTATTTCCTTTTTACGTTCAACGATTGCCGCTTCAGCTTCGGGATAACTAAAGCGCACGATATATGTTGGCGCATGTTGTGGAGATGAGCTGTGTATCTCAAAAGCATAAGTACGTTTGTTGGTAACGATCAACAAATTCGTTTCTGGTTTAGAATCTTTGGGCTTCATGCTAACGCCATTACCCCTGACGGCAACCGTCCAGGCATTTCCGTCACCAATACCAATTGATGAATTTTGAGCGTTGAAATTCTCATCACTTTCAAACTGCAATAAGAACGCTTCACCAAGCTTCGTGTAGATAGGGAAGACCTGGTCTTTATCAAATACGAAGTTGTAGATTCTTGGGTCGGCCAAGCAGCTTGAGGAGAAGAGGAGGGCGCACAAGAAGAGAGAAATCTTCACTTCGACACCTCTTCGTCAATGCGATAACTCACAACCGTAAAGCCGAGGTTGTTTATCATCCGCTCTTGCTCAGTCATAGGCCGGTTTTCATACTGATACGCAATCGTGGCGATGTAACGTTTCACAGGTGAATCGTCTGTGTTTACGCCCGATTGATTCAGCTTCTCAACTGAAAAATGCACCTGAGCAGTAGAACCTACAAACGAAACAGTCACATCAAAAACCCGCAGCCGCCCCTTATCTTTTAATAGCTCAAGCGGCGCGGTCTTGGCATAAACAGAATTCGAATATTCATCGAAAACAGCGGGGCTAGACATCAATTTGATAATGTCGTAACTGGTGCTAATTTCAAACCATTCGTATGATTCCCGGTATTTCACATACTCTGACAACCAATGCTTGTCCGTAACCTCATCAAAGTGATCCGCCGCATCCAAAACAGTACGCTCGATCTTGGATATGCCCGTGCCTTTTTCCAACGTAATAACCGTCGGTTGTGGCTCAGTCCTCTTAAAAATAGCAATAGACGCAGATGCAGTAGAAAGCAGAAACGCAACACCAAAAAACCCGGCCACTTTCCAAGCAAGATTGCGTGATTTGTAAGCCTCTTCAGTTTTGGAGCGCTCAAAATCAGCCGCCGCATCTACAAAATTTTGCGGAATACGTTTTGGATCAATTTTGCTATTACTTTCGCGTACGCGAAATTTATCAAAAATCATAACTGCCCCTTGGATTAACCTGCTTTGATATTATTTTTGCTGTTCTGCCGATCACGGCGCTTGCTCAATCTTTCATGATTAGCGGCTCTAATCCCGGAACGTTCGCGGGCAGATCCAGCAACACTTGATTTGATAGAACCTGCAACCCCACTCATGCCGCCATGCGCCATACCCGCGTTAATGCCGCCTGAAGAAAGCGCAGAGGCAATCGAGCTGACTTGCTGGATCAGGAACATAAAAACCAAATTTGCAAATGCAGCGAAAAAAACCATGAAAATGTTTACATCGACGAGCGACTGGCCGGGCTGTATCGCTAAAATACTGGACGTGGCCCCCATTGCGAGCATTGAAATAATTGCAACAAACAGGGGAATAAGTGCATAGCTCAGCACTGTATTAAGCCAGGACGAAAAATACTGCCGCGTAGCAGGGAAGAGTAGGGCGAGGAAAAATAAAGGCGCAACAGCACCGACAATCTGTGAACCAGTATTGGCAATAATAACCGTCACAGTTGCAAGGACAAGAAAGGGAACAATCCCAATCAACAGGATAATTGCCATGAAGATTAGCTTTAAGTAATCCGCGATAACAGTACCAGCATCAGTTAACCCGTAAGACTTATCCTGAAGCGCCTGAAATCCATCGCTAACAAGTGAAATAGTTGAAACAGCTAGCGTATCCATCGCAGTCGCATCTGCGCCAGCACCAAACATTTTGAGAAATGTTTCGCCCAAGCCCGTCACTATCGGCAATATTTCACCCGTATAGGTTGCAGCGTTCAACCCGTAACCAATCACCAACGACCACGAAAAAAACTTCACCAGAAAGTCTTGGAATGGGTCGTCTACCGCGCCCCGCATATAACTCCACATCATCAAAAGAATGTAAATGCCAAAACAATATCCACCTAAAGGTGAAATGGTTTCAATCATCGTGCCTGCAACACCATTCAGCGCCGTGGCTGTAATGGTATTGATATAGCTAATCAGCGATGAAATCGGCGCTTCGGGATTAAGAGCAACTGGCATAGATAGACGCTTCTACTGACAATTTGCAACTTGAGAAGGGCGGGAAAACTGCAAACAAGCATTTCTTTTATTTAACGCGAACAGCGCATCTTTGCGTTGTTGTTCTTGCTGGGCTTGCAATGCCCTTAACGACTCATTATCAGCATCAATAATCGCTTTGTTCGCGGCCATCGCATTAGCGGCTTCAGCTCGGCCAGCCGGATCAGTGGCAGTGTCATACTGAGCTTTTTGAGTCTGTAACTCTTTAACTCGTGCAGCCGATCTCGACAAAAAATCTGCGACCGTTGCTTTTTGTATTGCGGACTGATCGTAAAATTCATTAGTTTTTGCATCCGTACTCGTCGGGTATTTAGCACGCTCCTTGGCAAAAGTAGGCGAGTTCTTGATGTTTGACATCGCAGCCCCCAAATCTGGCGAAATGTTACTCAGCACTTGTGGGGTGTTCGCAAGATTTAATCCACGGGAACCAGAAGATATGCTTTCAAGTTTCTGCATTTGCGCATACTGCTGCTGCAATACCTTGTATTGCTCAACTGCTTGCGTATAGGATTGCACAGCACTTTGAATACTGGAAGCAATGGCCGTAGGGTCAATAACAGGGATGCCCGCATGAGCATTCAGCGAACTGAAGCCAGCGAAACAGAGTAGGGCGGTCAACACGATTTTGCAGGGTTTCATTTCAGCGCTCCTTGAGTTTGATAAGACAGTACAGCCGCAGACTTGAGTCCACTTGTCCTGAGTTTTACGTACAGGGGAATCCAATTGTCGGGTTCTTCACCCACTTGAGACTTGGCCGCATCGAGATACTTAAAATCTTCCGCCGACATGGCAAGCACCGAAATAATATCGCTCATGCCAGACAGATCCAGCTTGGCAACATTGCTTTGCGAACCTTGTTTGATAAGAAACTTACGCGACTGCATACCCAATTCTTTGAGCTTGGCAAATTCCTTGGTCGTCAATCCAAAACGATGATAGCCACCACCATCTGAGGTTTTATATTCAGCATCCGGATTGGGTAGATAAATCTTCGTGGGCGTTTGCTGCAAGATTGCTGGAAGCAGGGGGCTTTTAATCGCGTCTTCCGGCGATTGCGTAACAAGCATCAAAAACTCATCGCGCCGACGCCCTGTTTTCAGAATATCCAGAATCTGCATTGCGGTCGTTGGATAGCTAATAGGCAACCAGTATTCTTCAACCACTGTTGCCATCAAACCGCCGCCTCTTTGCATCAACTTTTTCAGATGAAAAAGATATGAAAGAATCGGCTCAGTCGCAGGATGTCCGGCCACCAGGAAATCAGCAACGTCAAAACCAACACGTTTAAGCCTGGTCCAGTCAAAACGATTTTCAGGATTATCCAGCGCGTAAGCATAACGACCGTTCTGTTCGCCATAGCACCACTTGGCTAACCGCCTTGCTAAACAGTCTTCGCCTCGATCCGCAATGCTTTGCAACAACACCCCAAAACGACGATGTTCAAAAGGCATCGCATAGACGTTATCAACGGCCTTTTTAACATCCTGCAAATCCTCAGCAGTCAACTCGCCATTGTCACTGCGGCGGCCACAGACAGACACCAGATCAATCAGAAAATCGCGGTTCATCTGAGTATCCGGCAAATGAAACGGATTTAAGCCGGTAGGCTCTCCGGCAGCTAAGGTGAAATACGTTCCACCTATACCCTCGATGAAACCCCGCATCGAGCCTTCTTTATCAATCGCAAACAACATCATGCCAAAACGCTCAACGAAACTCAGCATCGTAGTTTGCGCGACCGTCTTCCCTGCCCCTGTTGCGCCACAGATATGAGTATGCCCAGCAATCTTATCACCACGCACATCCAGATCAGGCAGCGAGTAATGAAAATTGAAGTGATACACCCCGTTGCCACTCGTTTGCAAAGGAATGATAGCCGTGCCATCACCCAGCGGATTGTGATGCTGTTTGCCGCTGCTGAACGTGTTCATAGACCACATACCCAGCATCGCCCTTTGCGTGCGCGGCGTGACCCTGACACGATGCTTATAAGCCGCAGGGAACATACCAAAGAATGAAGCAGGCGCGCTCATCGTGGCCGCGATATACATCGTTCCACACGAACCGCTCAATGTCGTCCTAGCGAAAGCCGCCCTGTCCTCACACTGCTTTTCTGTTTGACCTCTTACACACAGCGTTGAATGATACTCACCGAAATATACAAGACCACTCATCACCGCGCCCTTGCCTGCATCAAGTTCATTCTGCTGTTCAAATGCTTCATCACCAGCACTGAGCATCTTGTTCAACGTTTGATTGATGCGCTTCAATGAATCAGTCTGACTTATCAGCACGAAACTATGACAAAGCAGGAATTCAAACGGCATATCGAGCAATGGATTAAGCGTTCCCCTCGATACCGGATCAGGGAAATCCTTTATGTCCAGGTACGTCGAAAACACGTTGCCACTATCCGGGAAACGCGTCTCAATCAACTTATAACCATGGTAGAGCGAGCTGCTGGGTATGACTTGGCGCAAAGGTAAGCTGGTAACGGGCATACGCTCCCAGAAGCCGTTATAAAGATACGCCAAAAACTCATATAACTCACTAAACAGGTGGCCTTGATGCTCGTAGGTTTTAAGTACAGTAGGCTCATAAGAACCCAACATCTGCGTAACAATTTGCTGAATCTCGATCATTTCCTTGACAGACTCTTTGAGTGTGTCATTCATAGTCGGTTTCAGTATGAAAGTCAGATAAAACTTGTTCTCAAAAACATCCATGCCATCAAACTTCGACATATAACGATCAGTAAACTTCTTCAACCAGTTATAAGAAAACTTGTAATCGGTTTCAAAGCGCGTCTTGTAATGATCGTGGTGAAACCAGACCGCAAGCCTTGCGCCTGTACTCTTTGCAATACTTAACAACATTGTGTTCAAAGAATCGTAATCAGAATCAAGCCTGTTTTCTGTAACGACATCGAAAGGCACGCCTGAACACGTCACCGTAAACATAACCCTGTCATCGGCCAGCGCAACAATGCTATCGGTAACGTGGTAACGATAATCCGGGAGAAATTCATCCCCGGACATTTGACGCTTGAGAATGCTACTAAGCATGTTTAACCCCGTTTTTTTGAACTACCGCCCTGCCCTGATATGCTTCAAAAAAAGAGCAATGTCTTTCAGTTTTCGGCCATATCCAACCGGCGAAATGTGCATTGCGCCATTAAAAATAACGCTATTGCCGCCCATCTTTTTGAGAACCAGCCACTTCAATTCAATTAGCAGAATTTCAATCGCGCGGTCATCCGTAGAACTCATCATCCTGACAAACACCAGAACCGGGATACCCGGCAATCCGAAAAGCCAACCGATCAGGCCGAACCAAAGCCCGCCGAAGGTGCCTGCAAGCATAGAAAAACAACCGACCAACAGAAAAGGCATAAACGGGATTCCTCCAACCATGGGCGAGCGCGCCATGGCGTTGTAGCTTGCGTACTGAGGTTTGAAATATTCATCTTCCACGTTTATGCCCGCCCTGTTACTGAAACATCGTCCAAGCCCAGCTTGCTAACGCAACCGCGCCACCCGCAAGTGCCACATGCAACACGCCATAACCAAAATCTGACCAAGTTTTCTTTTCGGTAAACGCCATCAAAGCCAGATAGATCATGTAAATCACGGCCGCAACACCCACAAATGTAAACAGCCCTGTCTGTATCGCTTGCGCGGTACTGGTTGCCTTCGCCATGCCGGCAGACGCGCCTGCTGCCCCTGTACCGGCCTGTACGCTGGCAGAAACCAGCGTCATAACCACCATCAAACCCAAAGAACCATTCTTTTTAAAGCCACTAAGCATCTTGTTCATTTGTTGCCTTTCTTTCGCGTACGCGAAACTAGAAATTACGAAATACATCCCATGGTTCGCGGTGAGTAACTTCCTCAGTCGCTCCCCTACCCTCTTTGCTGCTTTTTTGCGATGAAATTACCCTGCTCTTACTATTTGATGCATCACTACTAAAAAAAACTTCTGGTGTGGTGCTGCGTTTGGTGTGCGTTATTTCAGTGTCCAGGTCCCGCAGATTCATTTTCAGTACATCTATGCGTTTATCCGCCTTGCTCTTGTGTTTCGCATTCAAATACCTCGACATTTCTGTTGCTAATTCAGCTTGTACATCTGCCTTTTCGCTTTGTAGAATCACTAATCTTTTGTCGTTTGCTTCAGTCGCGTACGCTGAGTTTGCCGCGCCACACATGCAAATTACTACCGCTAAGGTTTTCGTTAGATTCTTCACCGCCACGCCTCATTTGGTTGCTGTTACTTGCCTGATTTTTAAATGCGGGCAAGCTTGGGATCAATCTTCCCAATGGCCTAGTTCTAAGGGCTGCTTGACAAGCACGAACGGACAACCCGCGTTGCTACCGCAACGTGGATCCCGCTTCTTAACTGGTGGAGGTGGTGCAAAATGCGGCAACGCTGGCATGGCGCCACCGTAGCTACCTATCATCGCTGAGTAATCAGAACAATATTGAGGCAAAACGGCTTTGTGACGGATCTCGAAATAATCACCGCCATTAACTGCTACTTGGAATTGAGTTGCTGCATTAACACTACTTGCGGTGCAATGGCCGTAGGCTTGAGAAATTGTTCGAACGTTTGGAATATTGGGCGAACTGCCCATATCGCAAGAAGCCAGGTAATTATTAGCGTCTTCCGGGTGTTCTGCGAATCTAGCCAAGTAGGCTTGCACAGGAGGCACGCATTCATTAGGCATAGCCCCGCTTGCAAGGCAAAGAACCACCTTACAGGCTTCTGTATCAGCGTGTGCAGTACTTGAGAAAGCTGCCGTGAGGATTAAAGCTGAAATTGCTGCTGAGTGAGTATGCATGTTGCCGCTCCAAAAAAAATTAACCACCGTTTTCAGGTGGCAATATATCATTTTTTGTTACGACAATAAAAAGTTTATTGCAATCTCAGTCCAATGTTATTTTGTCTCTCGTGCCCTTATCTTTTTCTTTGCAATCGGAGATTCATTGAAGTACTTGATAATCGTCTCTACCTTTTTGAAAACTCTTTCGGTTTTCCTGGCTGTAATCAATCTATATTCGCTACCTCTGATTTTAACATCCAGTGTATAACCGGAATTCCCGCTCTCTTCAACGTAAGTTACGATAAATTCAACTGTATTCAATTCGGGGGCAAGTATCTTTAACTCATTGTGGGTTATGGTTTTTTCTGTTTTTGGCATGATTTATATCCCGGTGGTTTGCATGAGCTTTTATGTTCCCGTGAGTACATTTTAACTGATTATTTATGTGTCATAAATACATTAAACATAAGGGAAATTTCTGCTCTCGCGGAAACCGGGATACCCCTATAGGCGCGGCATTCGCCTTGGTGCTGCGCACTCGCTACGCGACCTGCCGGGCTACCACTTTTCTGTACGGCATTTTTCTGCGCTGGCGCGCCGTACTTTCGCGCACGCGAAAGCTGTTTTAATGCCCCTTTTTTTTGCGCTCTCGCGCATGGGTGGAAACTGATCCTGTTGCGCGCAAGTGGATTGTCGCAGGGTTTTTCCTTCGGAAAAATTCCCTAACGGGAACGGGACGACCGCCCTGAACGCTCCTTTATCCACTTGTGGAGCGCCACACGAAACCCCGCCACCTTCTCAGGCTGGCGGCGCGTGGCTGTGCAGTGTGTATTTAACGGGAGAAAAACCGGTTTAGCAGAGGGGTGTCCTGTTTGGGTGGGGCGGGTTGTTGATGGTTGGCGGGTGTTGAGCGGGTTGTCCTGGGCGCGTCCTGGCTTGCGCCGGTTGTCGCTGGACTTGACCCGATGAACGGTTAAAAAAAGATTGTATTTGTAAAGTAAAAGACTTTACAAGGGGGGAGCGTTTCCGTATAATGTGAAACATAGAAGGTAGTTATAAAACAGTTGGTTAATCAATTAAATGGGGGTTGTGATGAGCGTTTATCAAGATGTTACTGCTGCAATTATTACGGAACTGGAAAAAGGTGCATTGCCTTGGGTTAAACCTTGTCGCGCTGATATGTCTGCTGACAAAAACATTATCACGGGCGCATCCTATCGCGGGATCAATCGCCTTTTGTTGGGGATGTCCGCCATGGCGAAAGGTCACACCTCAAACGAATGGGGAACATTTAAACAGTGGCAAGAAAAAGGTTATCAAGTACAGAAAGGCGAAAAATCCACGCGCATCGTATTTTTCAAAAACGTGGCCGGAAAAGAAACTCCAGACGGTGAGGTTGAAGGCGGTTATGCAATGATTAAAGCGTATGCGGTTTTTAACGCGCAACAGACCAACAAGGAAGCGGAAGAAACCACCGCCGCCCCAGCCGCAGGGTTTTTTATTGCAAACGCAGAGGAACGTATTATTAAAACGGGCGCGCTGATTACGCACGGCGGGGACGCGGCTTTTTATATGCCGTCAATGGATAGGGTTCAACTCCCAAACAAAAGCGCCTTTGTGGATCCGGCCTCATATTATGCAACCGCATTTCACGAGCTGACACACTGGACCGGCGCAGAAAAACGCCTAGACCGTGATTTGAGCAAGGGTAAGTTTGGAAATCCTGACTACGCGTTTGAAGAGCTGATCGCTGAAATTGGCGCGGCTTATCTTTGCGCTGATTACGGGATTCAGGGCGAATTGCGCCATGCTGGTTATATTCAAAGCTGGTTGAAGGCTTGCCGTGAAGATGAAAAAGCGATTTTCAAAGCCGCTGCACTGGCGCAGAAGGCCGCTGATTTTATCAATGAGTTGGACGCAACCGCGCAAGCCATCGCGGCTTAATTAAGGGGAAATGTGATGAGCGCAAACAATGAAACATCCGCACAGGGTTTGAGTGGAGCCATAAATATGCAGCCGCATTCGGCTGGACCTTTTCGCTTGATCTCATTTAGCCCTGTCTGGGCTGATTGTAGTCATATTATTTCTGATGAGAGCGGCTTTGCAATTGCCAGGGTTATTCAAAATTGCTCAATTTCGCCGGAAACCGCCTTAGCAAATGCAGTCCTTTTAAATGCCGCCCCTGAATTGTTAGAGGTATTGGAAGGCTTGCATAAAGCCCTTTCACGCATGATATATAAACACGACCGTGATTCTAAAGAGACAGAATGGCTTGCTCATTCGCATGAGGCGATTCTAAGGGCGAGAGGATCTTGAGCCAACTTGAAAACGCTTATCAGATGCTTATAAATCTGATTGCTTGCGGCTGGGAATTTCCAGACGCAAGCATAAAAGCCGCAGAGCAATTTGGTGTAAAAATAGATGCTTTGCGCGCTGAATACGATACCAGAATAGCGGAATAGTCATGGCGCGTGGGAATTGGAACGGTAACGTAATAAAGCCGCGCCCGCGTTGCAGGGTGTGCGGGCTAGTTGTAAAGGTGCGGCTTATGGTGCGCATTGATGGGTCTATCCGGTGCACCGCGATTGCGCTACGATGAAGAATCTGAATTTTTCAGAAGGCTCGCAGGTACACGCCGCACCGAATCTATCAGAAAAGGAAAAGCTGTGAAATTTAACGATAATCAGCGCGAAGGACTCGCAAAAGTTGCGGATAATTTGGCAGCGGCCGCAATGGTTGTAATAGTTGCTAGCGGTATTGTGGAGCATAAGATAGGGTTGAGCGCCACGGCTTTTTTGCTTTGCGCTTTCATCGTGCTACTATGCATCGCATTCATCTTGCGCGGAAAGGAGAATAAAAATGACGATTGAGTCTATGGTTGCTTTTGGTCTTGGTATATTTGTTCTGTTGCTGGTTTCAATCTACGCAACAAAACATCGAGAAGAAAACAAAGACGCTTCGAACAAAAACGAACACGCAGCCTAAAACCACACATTAAGAACCGCCGCAAGGCGGTTTTTTTGACTATAAATCTTTCATATGCACGTTGAGCGCTAAAGGCTTTACATCCCCGCTTAACACTGCTACCCCTCTTTTAATTTATTGAGGCTAGCGCAAACTGAGCGCTCTGCCGCGTTGCTTAAGCACTAAATCAACGTATCCATCTACCTCGCCTCTTCGCCAGTCGCCAGAATTGTAAGCCGAAAGCGCTGCGCGCATGGCTCTGGATCCTGCACCATAATGCTGAACAGCTTGTGTGTAATACGCTATGAAAATTTTGCCACCGGCAGCTACATTTACACATGCGTTAAATGCGTCTCGAATCGTTATACCTAACGCTTTGAGATTACGATCGTTAACTTGTGTTAAGCCTATTGATACTGTGTGCCCGCCTTGTATAAGCCCCGTAGCCCCTGTAACAGCCTCTTCTATGTTGCTATAATACAAAGACCGCACCGAATGCTTGCGTTCGCCCCAGGGCAGCTTTGCAAGCCCTGCATCGGCAATTACGTATTGATGCCCGCCCGATTCGACAGAAATCAAGGCGGCCATAGTCTCAGGATGGATACGAGGCGCGCATTTTGCAATTAAATTCGATATTTCTGGAGACGCCCCGGACGCAGATGTTGTCGCGGCCATAGCGGTATTGCAGTAAAAAACTGCAAAAACTTGTAGGACAATGATCCTAAAATTCATTACAAAAGTCATTTGTGACAGGCAGCTTGCCCGGATAATTAGGGGAGGAAAATTCCTTCCCCTTTCTTTTTTCGACAGCAAGTGGATGGACAATGCGTTATCTACTCACATATGAATGTATTGCAATATGTGGTTGTGCAACCGGTAACAACACCAATCCATTTTGGGTTGTATCCAGCCGGACAACTGCAACCCCCAGTTCTGGTATTTGCAACCCAACACGCGCCTGTATAAGCGCTTGTTTGCCATGTACCTCCCCCGCCAGACGCCCCGCCCTGCTTAACCCAAACACCGGATTGGCAAGTTTACAATCTACTGAACGCATGTGGCGATAAACCAGCCATTGCCGCCGTTGTAACACGACTTTCCACTGATCGAGACAAGACTTCCTGCGCCAAAACTATTGATTGTGTAGCACGATGTTATTGCTTCACTTGCGTTGCATGTAGCTGCCGCGTTTGCAACTGTTACCGTTCGAGACACTCCTGCTGATGGCATCCATCCTCCTTGCTTGGCCCAGACACCGGATTGGCAACCATGCTGATCTTTGGCGGCACCATGCTCATGTTGGTCATCGGCTCGATGTCCAGCGTCATGGCCGGCAGTGATTATATCCAGGCGCACGCTTACGACAGACACTAACTTCCTCTCATCACTTCCTAATTTTAAGGGTATTGCGCAAACAAAAGCAATATACCCAAGAAACCCTTGCGTTTGAATCCGGCCTAGACCGCACCTACGTTTCCTTATTGGAGCTTGGGCGGCACTCCCCTACCCTTGACACCATGATGGCGCTTTGTGAGCCTCTTGGTGTCTTATTGAGTGCCCTGTGCGCTTATATTGAAAAAGAAATGATAAATGAACATGGCTGATCTTCAAATGCGTGAAGCATTAATGATGGGGAAGGCGAGTCATGAAATCTATGGTGGATGGCCTCATGGTAACGGCGTGTTGGTGTGCGGAACAGTCTGTCAATCCTGTCAGTCTTTTGAACTCGCTCTTGATGTTGCCAACCCACCCCACAACCCCTACTGTAATTTCTACCGCATGGGCCATGAAGCAGTGCATCCAGGCCCGCCATTAAGCCGGGTGGTTGTGGTGGTTAAGTTTCCAATGGGAGCGCCCCACTGAGCAACAAAAAAGTCTGACCAGACAGAAGCGCGATAGCCTGATACCCAGCCCGAATCAAACCCTTCAGATTCAGTAACTCGTGTAAATGGCATGCCGCTGGCATCAACTTTTGCATATAGCCCTACGGTTACTCCAAATCGTCCAAATATCACAACGTAACTGCACGAAATCTGCATACCGGCCAATGGCATTAGTATTCCAGATACTCCGGTTCCACCGCCACCTGTGGCCTTTCGCCACACGCCGGATTGGCAAGAAAGTATCAAACCCGTTCCGTTTTGAGCTATTTTACCATTCGGAGAACACCCCCCCCCAATCGTTGCTGTTCCAGTAATCACCGCATTTGCCATTGTCACAGTACCAGGAACGTTCATATCACCATTCTTATCTATTGCGAGTGCGTTCCATGCTGCACCGTTCCACGCGTAAGCACGGTTAAAATCGGTTGTAAGCCTGACATCGCCGACCGTATTACTTACCACCGGCAGCGCTGCAAAGCTGCTTACAGGCGCTTTCCACGAGCCACCACCGACCGTTTGCCACAATCCACTCGCCGGACACGACAGCAAGCCGCCTGTAGTGTCCCTGGCGATTGCACCAAGCGGTGTACACGCCAACCCTGATGTCTCTACAGCGGCCATGACTAAAGGCGTGTTCATTTGATTTAATTGTGGCTGGCCGGGCACGGCATTGCGATATAAATAATTGCTGGTCAATTGCCCTTGATTGAAATTAAATAAAGCAGCCAAGTGACCGCCTGTGATATTTGCATAACCTGCTGTTGCAACATTCCATGATGCTCTAGCACCAATTGCATTGGCCGTCGCCGTTGGGTACGCGCCGCCATCATTCTGAGGGATAAATCCACCATTCGGGACTGACATAGAGATCCTGTTAACTTGCGTGTCAGAAAGCGTTTGACCACCCTTCGAAATTGCCAAAACTTGCAAGTTGCCAGCCAGAGGCTCTAATACTTGTGCCTCCCATGTTTGGCCGTAAGGGTTCGTGGGGCTGAAAGAGGTCCGTAAAAAATTAGTTGCTTGCAGCATGGCAACAGTGATCGTGGCCGGAACGGTAGCCGTGGCCGCCGCTTGAATAGCTATCGCATTCTCTTGAACATAGCCTGATACTGCTGTATCAAACGTCTTCTGTTCTTGCGCGGTAATAGCCATTACCTTGTTGTCAGTCTCAAATGATTGCCAGGTCACAATTTTCGGAATAGCCATTGTCGCAATCAGAACAGCAAACAACACACCTAATAAATTACTCATTTCATTTCCTTATGCATAATTAAGGGGTGTATTACCCGCCTATTTGACTCACACAAATAACATCGCCGGTTGAATACCCGTGCGTAGAACCGGTATTCGCCGGACTTGCAAAACCAATTGAGACAAGTGTTTGAATGGATCCATTTGCTGCACTGATCCAGTTAGAACCACTTACCAATCCGCAACCATAATCATTCTCAGAAAGCTCTAAAACAGCCGCAATCGCCCCCGGCGCTAAAGTTGCATACACAGTGACCACGCGCCCTGCTCCGCTTGCTGTAGGCCGTATGTATGCCCCCGCATTCGCTAGAAAAGCATCAAAAGTCGTGAAGGAAGCGCTAGAGCCGACCACGTTTACAGGATACGGATTAGTTGCGCACCAAGAACCCGCCAACGGACAGGTAGGATTCGCCGCATTGAAAGCCATCACCTGATTGCGGTATTCCAAAAACCTTGTTGCATCCAATCGCGCATTGGATACAGAAACATTCGGCAAGGCACTCTTTGCCGCTTGTTCCGCAACAAATAACTGACCAAAAACAAAAGCCAGAACAGCAATAGGTAATAAAACAAATCCCATATCAATGCACTCCCTTATTCGAACAACGGCTTGTTGTTCATCAGTGCGCGACGTTGCCGCTCAACTTCACTTTTGAGTTGATTGATTTCACCATCACGAATCATGGATTTAAGCCCATCCGAAGCTTTTCCGCCAAACCAGATAGGTGAAACACTGAGGATACGAGCTGGTGTTCCCGTGCCTTTTGAGTCGGGCACAAAAATCGCGTCCCCAATCTCTAAACGCGAGCTTGTGTTTTTCAAGGTTTGATGAATAGCGACGCGCAGCGCTTCGGCAATCGCGGAAGCGGCCGTATCATCATTTGCCATGCGCACTAGCCTCTCAATACCTGATAACAAATCTGCCGCGTGAAATGTCCCTATGACCAAGTGGCCGCTCAGCGCAGCAGTTACCGCTTCACGAACCGATTCAGTGTCGCGCAACTCGCCGATGAATATGATGTTGGGCGTAGCCCTCATCAAACCAAGCACAGAAGCGCCTATTTCACTATCACAAGACACCTCTGTTTGATAACAACAACCCTTGCCGTGCTTCCCTTCCAGTTGCAGCTCAATGGGATTCTCGACGGTGAAGCAAACACCACCACGCTTATTCAAAAGTTCGCTGATGTACGATCCGGCAGTGGTGCTTTTTCCTGAACCGGACTTGCCCATAATTATCACAAGGCCTTCTGTCAGGTTTTCATCAAGAAGATTTCCAATAACTGAAGCCGGGACGCCTAGTTTCGACATTGGCCCCGGAAGTAAGCGAAACCGACGACAAACAAAAACATGACTACCATCACTTACTACGATCCTTTTAACTCTCAATCGCAAACCATTCTTTTCGGGGTAATCAATCCGGAAATCCGAACCCCCGCCTTTTTGCGTTAATCGCAAACGTAATATGTTTAAATCAGAATTGTATTCAGCCGGAAAAGAAACAACGTCCAGGGAATCGGACGTTGCCTTATACCAACACGTTTCGTTTGTGCTGGTCACAAACAAATCAGAAAATACCAACTCACTCAGCTTCATTTTTTTTGGTACCAGAAATATCAAACAAAACGGAAATAACAATCACTAGGTTTATGAATAGAACAATCAAGCCAAATATCTCACTCACATTTCCATGCATACTAGGAACCTCCTGCTACGTTCTTCATTTTCGCGTGCGCGAAAGTGAAGAACGTAAACATGTTCAGATTAGTGCGAGAACGTAGCAACAACGGTGTTAGAGGCGGTATTACAAGCTGTAATGGCCGCGCCAGCATCGAGCGGCAAAGTTTGAGGGGCAGTATTAACTTTCAAAGAAACAAATGCAGGCAACCCAACGATAACTTTTGAACAAGCATCAGCAGGCAATTTTGTTTCGGTAATATCAAACTGTGCAGCATTAGCAGCATTGACATTGATTGTGACTGTGCCGGTGAAAGGGTTAACCAGCGCAGTACCACTAATCATACTGTCAGGCGCGAGCTTGCCAGCAATAGCGACCGCATTAGTGAGGGTGGTAAACGTGCTTTGACCTGCGTAGTGTGCTTGCGCATTGGTTTGCAACTGTGTGACATCAACGATTGTGTTTTGAATTTTGTTGCTACCAAAAACCATGAACAAGACTGCTGCAACAGCGGCCAAGCTCAACAGTGCAACGATTTTTGCGAATAACGTACCTAAGATTTCGCTCATAATTTTTTACTCCAGATTAAATTAAAAAAACTACACTTTGCTACAACTTCAAACTGGTCAAAGACCAGGCACACTTGCCATTTGCTCGGACATCGTGTTTATGGCGACCATTAAAAACCCCATCACCGCGTACATGAAGATTTCCATCGCCGCACCAAATTTTTTTGTACCATCTACAACAGACTGTTCAAGCTCGTCCGCCCATTGGGTTGCCAGAACCGAGATTTTTTCCGGAAAGTCTGAGAATCCCGCCAACGATGAAATATCGTCAACAATATCTGGGTTCGGAAAGCCCAAAGCAGGCAGGCCGCTCTTGCCTTTAGCAAGCAATGCCGCTGGTAAACTCGCGCCGTTGTCCATGCGCCACCACACCGCTTGCAGACGCTCTTTCATCCATGGGCTTGCACCGTTAAGCTGACTTTTGAGAATTTCCGTATCAACCATGCCTGCACGCAAAAGCGCCGCAAAACTCATTAGCCAAACGTAACCTTGACTATCCCGATAGAACGAATAGGGAAAAAACGATTCCGCTTTAATACGGTTACTACCTGTCCAACGTGAGAACGAATGCACAATAATGAAAATGCCCAGAGACAACAGACAAAGCGGCAAGAGTATCCAATAACTGTTCGCAAAGTTTCCTGCTACATACAACGCATAAACCAGACCATGTGCCTGCTCGATCGGCAAAGCCTGCTGAAGATTCGGTATCACAAAGCGCCCTATCGTCCAGATCATGCCGTAAACCGCAATAAAGTAGATTGCCGGGTTAACCATTGCCGCTTTCAGCGAGCTGTTGACACGCGAAACCCGCCTTTTGGCGTCAATCAGTAGGTTTAAAGAGCGTGGCAAATTCCCTGATATTTCCCCTGAGTGAATCAAACTTACCTCGTCGGCTGGGATCCACCCGCCCAGCGCGCCGGCCAGCGTCGCGCCGTCACGCATTCGGCGGGCAACATCCCCTACAATTTTGTCGGAACTTGGCTTTTTGCGGCGTTGCAGACGCACGCGGAAGGTATCAATAGCAACATCGACAGAAATACCATTCGCAACTTGCGAAGCAAGATGCCGATAGAACCCCTGACGCGTCGGCCACGAGAAAGCCAGTTGATCCGTCCAGTCAACAAACTTTCCGGCCATCCCGCCTGCATTTTTATTGGTTCGAATTTTTGCGTTGCTCATTTATTGATCCCCAACAGCAGATAATTTAGGATTGCTTACAACATGAAAAGTCTTGGCCGGACGCGCCTCGATGTAATCAATGGCTTCTTCGACTGTCCTGGGATCAACCTCACCGCAGAAAATATGTTCAATGCCCGTTTCCATCATTGATTTATCAGCACCTGGGGATTTTCTGTAACGTTCACGCGCTACAGCAGAACCATGCTCTATGAAATCGCTCATCAACTGGGCAGTTGTAAGCACGATTTCAGCGACCGCGAAACGCCCTGTCACACCGTCAAAGTCGCACCGTGCGCAGCCGTCACCCATCAAACGAACGCTATCAATGTCTCCCCAGGTTTTCAGCGCCTCGATGATCCGCGTGTCGATCATGTTCATGTTCTGTGAAAGTGGTATGCAACAATGCGAACAAAGCTTTTTGAGAAGTCGCTGAGCAATCACTCCCCTCACATTTTTATGGTCACAGAACACGCCACGGTTCAGGCGCTCCCTGTCCATCAATTCAAGCCGCTCGACGAACATATACGGGTCGTTAACATGCATAGTCGTCCAGACCAAATGCCCTGTTAAAGCGGCCTCAAACGCGGCAATTGCCACCTCTTTGCCACGCAGCTCACCAATCAATATGTTATGCGGAGCCATGCGCAAGGCAACTCTGCCACGTTCAAGAAAAGCTTCGCCGTTTTCGGCATCATTCTTAGCGCCGGTTACGGCCATTTGAACCGCCCACTCCATGTAATTTTCTACAGGATCCTCGATGGTAACTAGGCGACGATGCGGCTTTGTTCTGGCGGACTCGGCCAGCAACTCAAAGAGCGTTTGGGTTTTTCCTGAACCTGTGGGACCAGTGATAATTACAATTCCATTAGGCGCATCGATCAGCTTGCGCAGCTTCTCAAGTTGAGAAGCGCTAAATCCCTTTTTTCCCAGCTCAAGCGCGCCATCTGGGCGGCGCGGCAACGGTAAGCGCGGCAAAGCGTGCGCGCTTTTGACACCGTATCTGTTGTATTGCATCCGTATGGTCATGAACGATGCGTTTTTGTCGGATGGATAACACGCACCTCGAATAATGCGGCAGGAGCTGATACCAAATTCAACAGGAATCGCATCACCGGGAATCTGGCCGTTCTGGAATTCCAAGGGGTTATAACTACCCTCGCGGGTTTTAGCGATACCTTGATAAATAGCACGCATCAAGGGCGCACCTTCGCCAGCCTTCAGATAGCAAAAAACTCTCAATTCGCCCTTAACAACGAATTGAATCTCTGTGTGTTCTCCTTTATCCATGAAATGCACATCGGACGCACCGTAACACGCCGCTTTACGCAGGATTTCCAGCGCTTTACCCCTGACTACCATACCCACATCTTCTTGCTCAATGATGCGGAATCCGCGCTCTCTCATACGTGTAATTTCATCTATGTAAACTGGCTTAATCGAAATCTTAATGCCGAGCGCATTATTTTTGCTTTGCCAAGTAAGCAACATTGGGTCGCCCGTTAAACGCAGTTCTGCAAAGAGTGTATTCGTAGATTTATCGAACGCGACCCTATCCACAAAGCTCAGGGGCAAAGGAATCATTTCAGTGACCATAGATCACCCCTAAAACTGTCCAGTTGCCGTCAGACGGCGCAATGGACAGCAAACGTAATCCCGGTATGGCAGGGAAGTTCAAGGCGAAGGGAGAAACGCTTAATTCAAGTCTGAAATCAGTTTTGAGCTGCATAGGTGCAGCAACAACTTCCGCACCGGGTAATGCAGCAACCGGCGCTTGCTCGATCAGCGTCAACACAAAGCCTGCTTTTTGCGCCCAGGCGCGCAATGCTATCTTTGCTTGCACTAGGTCATTGGCATCGTCCAGGCCGAGCATAGTCAGTTCAAGCGGAATAACTTGATGAACTGTTTCGCCATCACTGGCAAGTTCGCCTTCTGGCTTTAACGCAACAGTCGCGCCCTGCCCTCTCGTCCAATCGGCATTCACGCTTTCCCCGGCGCAAGCGACTTTGGATAATTCCCAACCCATAAGAACCAATGGAAGCGGCTGTATTTTCTCTGAACACGCTTTGAGCCAGCTTGATTTATCAGGTATGGACAGCAACGGTGAAAGTGGTGCGACGACAGCGCTATTCCCCGCTATCGCCGCATCACGAATACGCTTCACTTCCGCGAGTCGTGTAACCTCCTTCTGTTGCTGTACCGTCCACCAGTAGTAACCGCCGCCAGACGCCGCCAAAACAAAAACAGCGAATGCCACAAGCGGAATGGGTGAAAAATTTCGACGTTCGAGCGTTTTAATCGCGCTGGGCTTGGCCTTGATTCCCTGAACCAAATCCTCAAGAAAAACACGATCCCCTTCAACATATTGCCAGTCCGCATAGCCAGCATGATTCTGACGCGCTTGCCTGATCTCTTCGGCTGTGCCGATTAAATCGCCGTCAGGCAATATCGCATGACCATCGCGGATAGCGATGTACCACCACACATTTTCATCAAGCTGGAAAACACCGATCCATGGCTGTTCGTGAGAATCCGCAAGTTTCGCAGCCAAGCTAGACAAGCCAGAGGGGCGTTTTTTTCCATACACAGGCTCACAAAAACCACCTTGCACAACAGATTCATTACTACGAATGCAATACCAACTCGATTTGAGCCGTTCCGCATCTTCCTTGATTTCCGACATCGAGGGAGCAGCTTCGTAGCTGCTCCATGACAGGCCTACCAGCCAGCGTCGTTTAGCAAGTTCAATGATGCTAGGCATATTAGTTACGAACCCCATTTGCGCCGCCCGTAAAGGGTTGCATACTGGTTTCACCCGCAAAAGGGATCATGGTGTCTGACTTTCCGGACACAGCTACAACCTCATTGATCGAAATTGATTTGATTGTCCCCAGCCCGTCTATCTTGGAGCCAACACGCACCGTCAAGCGGCCTCCGTTGGGCGCAATAATCACCGCCCGCAAGCTATCCTTTTGACCCGATACAAGCTTCACCAGGTATCCTGAAGGCTCATATGAGCCTTCTATTCCCCTTCCCGCAGCATAGGGGGCATTACCCATCCCAGCCGTCATTGATGGGACAGCAAAGCCGCCGCTACTGGAAGCATTCAACTTGTTAACCAGCTCAGCGTTTTTCAATTCTTCGGTCAATATTGCATTCTTTGAACGCAGCTCATCAAGCTGCTGAAAGACAGAAACATTTTTCCCTCCAGCATCTTGAGCATAAGCATCTGTAAGTGATGAGGATCCAATGCAGAGAAGCGCAATCAATTGCCAGTAAAAAATGGTAGATTTCATTTAAAGCACCTTTGCAGAAATGACAATTGCGATCATGGTCTTGTCCGTGCTGTTATTCACACCACCACCAAGAAGCATGTTCGTCGCACTGCCTACGCCTGAATTGTTCTGACTGATGTTGTCCTGCTGGATCCCCGTGAGCAACAATGCATCGCCAGGGGTGAGTGAAACGTTTTGCTGAAAAGTGGTGAGGTCAACATTCGGTGTTTGAATCGTAGAAGTGCCTGATGAAACAGTACCCAACCCAAGCAAAGAACTGTTGGTCATGGTCATCTTTAAAATGACCTTGCCATTGTTGATGCGAGGCAGGAATGTGGCAGTGATCCCTGTAGTCACCATACCCGGCGTAAGGGTTGTTGTAGAGCCAACATTTGGCGTGAGAACCGTAGCCGAGGACTGCATATAGCCGCGTTGGTTAACAACCTGCATAGGGGCATACTGGCCGTTCAGTGTCACAGCGGTTCTGTGGAACGACTGCGTGACCTTACCCAGCGTAGAAAGCGCCTGAAAAGCTACCTGCGTGCCCGTGTACTGCGCCTTTGTACCCGTGGCCGTATTCAGTACGCTTGCAACGATATTGACAGGGGTTGCACCGTTTACAGGAATAAGTTGCGTAGGAGGCGTAAGCGCATAACCGAAAGCTCCGGCAGTTTGCTTAAACACAACCGATGGACTCCAGTTGTACGTGTCCGAATCGGTCAATTTGACGCTATACACATCCATCGTCACCGCAACTTGCTGGCTCAGTTGTTCACTTAGATTCGTGATCCAATCGTGAACAGCTCTTACTTGCGCCGGTGTTCCCGTTACCGTAATACTTCCTGCTGAAGGATTGACATCAATCGCCGCTTTATTGGCGACCGTTTTAGCCGTTGCAGCTAAATCAGTCCAAAAATCAATATTATCGTCACTGGTAATTGACGCGCCGCCTGAGCTGGTTGTACCACCGCCCTGCCCCCCGCCGGTAGCACCAGCGATAGTCGTCATTGTGTTGCTGCCCTTAGATGTGCCGGCATTCAGGGGCAAGTAAAACGTCTGTGTTTCGCTGCTGAAGAAAATAATCTTACCTTCTGCCATCTTCCACCAGATACCCGCTTTACTTGCTGCTATATCCAGCAGGCCAGACACCGTTCCTTCAAATGCAATCGAAATTGAATGCAACATTGGAGAACTTCCGTTTTGCCCTTGAGCGCCACTTCCTTGCACAGGCGAGATTCCTTGTGTTTCAACGCCAGCTTGCGCACCGTTTGCCACTCCAGCTTTGCTGGACTGAACTTCCGATGAATCAACAATCAGCCCCGTTTCCTGAGAAATAAAGGATGCGATATCCGAGATAGAAACACGTTCTGCCGGATGATAAGCAATCACCCTTTTTAACTCCGGTGCGATGGGAGCCGCGACCTTAACCGACTGACCCATTAGCCACGCCCCGGACGTTGTGCCTAAGACAGGCGCAGAAATGGGCGCTGGCGCTTCGTCAATATGCTGCTGTACCTGGGCTTGCTTCTTTGCGATCATGCCATTCACATTGGCACAGCCTGGGAGAATGCTTGAACAAACGCCTATGACCACGAGCGCGGAAAATGTTGAGCTTGTCATTCTGATGCTCCGGTTATAACCATCGTGTTGTTACCTTCGTAAAATTGCGCATGTATCAGCGCCCCATTGGCCGCAAGCGTTTGAATCACAGCACCCGCCACCTTTGAAAATTCGCCTTCAAAGACCGTTGAGGCGGGTACTGTCCAATCCTTTTGCATACCCCAAACAACTTTCCAACCCGCTTTATCACCCCACTTCTGAAGTTCATGCCCGATGGTTTCCCCCGCCTCAAGCGTCCATTTCTGAACCGGCGGCGGTTCAGACTTTGTAATCGGCTTGAATGCACCTGTTAAATCAGGTTTCTCTTCGTCCATGATCGTCACACCGGCATAAGCAGATGCGGAAAAGACGGTTAAAAACATTGCGATGATAAATATTGGTTTCATTATTTTTAGTTCTTGCATGAGATATTGGAATCCATCACCTTGAAACGCTTCTCGCGTTGAGTGACGCAGAAATTGAGCCTTGTTCCTTCGGCAATTTGCCCAAGAACATCAATAAATTCACCTTCTAATGTGGCCGCACTTGTGACTTGAAAGAAATTGCTTGCCAACCATTCGGGCGCAGCCCAACCGACTTGTTTTGACCAGGCATCAAGATTCTCTTTGAGTGTTATGCCTGTATCCAACACCCATAAAGGCTTTCTAATTGTTGAAATGGCCGCGACGAATAGCGTGGGTGTTACTTCTGAGTGTTTCTCTTCGGGTTGCTCTTCAGGTTGCTCTGCTGCTATTGCGGTCACGACTTTGTTTTCTTGCGGCTCTTGAATTTCCGCTGTTGTTTCGCCCGTCAAATCCCTGATGATCCTTGCGCCTGCCGCGTCACTTAACTGCTTTGTTTGCACCAAACGCAAAACCCACTTAATCAATAAAACTTTGGCTTTATTTTCAAACGCAGTCTTGGGTTCGTTACTTTCTGGTTGCAACGCTTCCGTCTGAACAACGATAGGTTCGTCCTGCACAGTAGGAATTTCGATTCTCTTCTCCGCAATCAGTTGTTTGTGCGTTACAACAACATTCGATACATAGACGTTATCCACCGGCGGATTCGGGCTTGTATCAACTCGAACGCTTATTACCTTCGACGACACGCCACGGCTTAAAAGGTAGTTGCGCATGATATTCGCCCTGTTTTGCGGCAAACCAGCAAGGATTCCATGGTCGTAGCTTTGCTCGTCAGGACGGCCTATAACCCGAATTTCCCCATCGCCCACGAGCTTGATTGCTCGGTCAAGCGCTCTTTGGCCGAGACTTGTGAGCGGGCTGCGAGACTTGGCGAACGGTACTGCAAAATGCTCTACAACTTCTTTGAACTGCGGTTCAGGATGCGCCGAGGGCGATTCTTCCTTTGCAGGTGCGTTGTGACTTGCAACTTGGGCTTGAAGCTGATGCGTCAGCAAGGTGCGAGTAACGATGTCCTCATTGAATCGAGCCTGCTTATTCTGAATCCACTCGCTATTGTTAACGGGTTGTTTTTTTCCCGGCTCAACTTTCGCCATTTGTGGCGCGCTGGCGCAACCTTGTATGGTTAGAAATAACGGGATGCAGACAAAAACGATCTTTAACGCCTTGTAAGAAAACATATCAGTGTGCCAAAGTTGTTTGTTGAGTAAAGTTTCGCGGGGTTTGAGTTCGCAATATATCATTTTTTGTCTAAACAAAAACAATAATTTTATATTTGTGTCTATGACCCTTGCGATCAATAAATTGGTTATATGTTCATCATTGTTTTTAATTTTATAGGGTAAAAAAAGTATCAAAAAAGTCTATTTAATGTCTTTTTTAAGTCTTTTTATAGGGCGTTTATTTAAAACATACAGCATGTGAAATTTCTGCTCTCGCGGAAACCGGGATACCCCTATAGGCGCGGCATTCGCCTTGGTGCTGCGCACTCGCTACGCGACCTGCCGGGCTACCACTTTTCTGTACGGCATTTTTCTGCGCTGGCGCGCCGTACTTTCGCGCACGCGAAAGCTGTTTTAATGCCCCTTTTTTTTGCGCTCTCGCGCATGGGTGGAAACTGATCCTGTTGCGCGCAAGTGGATTGTCGCAGGGTTTTTCCTTCGGAAAAATTCCCTAACGGGAACGGGACGACCGCCCTGAACGCTCCTTTATCCACTTGTGGAACGCCACACGAAACCCCGCCACCTTCTCAGGCTGGCGGCGCGTGGCTGTGCAGTGTGTATTTAACGGGAGGAAAACCGGTTTAGCAGAGGGGTGTCCTGTTTGGGTGAGGCGGGTTGTTGATGGTTGGCGGGTGTTGAGCGGGTTGTCCTGGGCGCGTCCTGGCTTGCGCCGGTTGTCGCTGGACTTGACCAGATGAACGGTTAAAAAAAGATTGTATTTGTAAAGTAAAAGACTTTACAAGGGGGGAGCGTTTCCGTATAATGTGAAGCATGGAAGGTAGTTATAAATCAGTTAGTTGTATTAATTTTACAGTGAGGAAAAAATGTTAACAGTGAATCAGGATTTTGCAGCAAAGAAAGCCTCCCGCGCTTCGTTGGTTTCTGCGTTGGTTGCCACGCATCCACACTTGACCGCTGGCGCTGGTTGTGTGATCGCCGCAAAGAATATCCGCGTTGAATTGAAACGGGCTTTTCCTTCTGTGAAATTTTCTGTCAAGTCTGACAAGTTCGCGGGCGGTGATGCGGTGCGCGTGAGCTGGACGGACGGCCCGACAGGTGACCAGGTGGATGAGATAGCCAACAAATACAGGGCGGGCAGTTTTGACGGCATGACTGATTGCTATAACTACGAGGAAAATTTATGGGCTGACGCCTTCGCGGACGCTAAATATATTTCCACCTCCCGCGATTTTTCGGATGAATTGATTTTGTCTGTCCTGGCAAACTTTACAGGAACGATTGACGGTGAACCCTTCCCGACTTTGGAAGATTACCGCAACGGTCGCCACTGGATGGCCGGTTATCAAATGGTGCGTCGCGCCATGCTTGACACAGTAAAAATTTAAGGGGAAATATGATGATTGAAAATATACATACAGGCATCATGGGTACGGTTTGTTTTGATGGAAAGTTTAAGGGGATGCGCAAGCCGCAAGATTATATTGTTTATCCGATCCAGACGGACGGAGACAACAGCAAAGCGCGGATCCAATCGGACAAAACGAGCGGATATATTGATTTAAAATCCGGTGAAGTGGTGATTTTGGACGGGGCGCACTTTATCGGGCCGATCAAGTGCAGCGACATATTGAACGGCGAAGAGTTGTTATTGTTCAAATCAGGGATTGAATCCACCGCGAGCGGCAAAGCGGGAAAAAGAAATGTATTTTCTGATAATTCCGGCGCGGCTGGGGTGTTGAGTTTGGGGAGAATGTAATGGCGGCAAAGACGAAAGGCGTTAAATTGACGCAAGCGCATCAATATAATTATGAGCTTTGCGTTAAATCTCGCCACCTAACTCACGAAGAATCCCTTTTTATGCAGATCATGGCTTCCTTTGCAAAATCGCAATCTTTCGTTAACCGTACCGATTTTTTACGCGCAGAAAAGTTGGTTGAAAAGGCGGGATTATGAAATTACTTGTTACTGACACGGGCGAGCTCTGCGAACTGATCCGCATCGATGCGGCCACCAGGACGGATAGCGCGCAGGTTTTTTTAGCTGAGGCTGGATTGTTGGCCGAATATTTTAGCTATGATGCGCTGCGCGCTGTCTGGCTTTGTATTGATGCGGTTGTGGATGTATGTTGCGAGGATCTGGCGGGCTTTGAAAAACGCTGACCTCTACGCAAACCTTTATATTATTGAACCCGGAAAAGAGAGGCAAGAAAAATGACTACAGTTTTTATCATCAATGATGGCAAAATCGAAGAGGTGGATTATAAGGCTTTGGTGTGGAAGTCCGTTGAAACCACAACCTCGCCTCGTTCCGAAATCGCTGCGCGTTTTTGAAACACAACTAGAAGCCGATCAGTGGCTTTGGCTTTGCGCTTTACAGGATTTTGAAAACGATGCCGACGCACCGCTTTATTTCCACCATTTGGAAAAGGCGGAAGATTGGTTGTTTGAAAATGAATGATGAATAGACTGAAATTTAATTAACTTTGGAGATTGAAAAAATGAAAAAGATTGTGTTTTTTATGGTTCTGGCACTGGCTGCTTGCGGTGGAGAGAAAAACAGCCCCGCCCCTCTTGCAGCGCCGAGCGTTTATGACATGCTGGTAAACGATTCTTTACTGAAAACCTCTTTTGAGGATTGCAAGAAAAATGGCGGTTTTGATAAAGCGGACCGGTCTGCGCTTTGTAAAAATGCGTTCAAAGCGAGCGGAGCTAAAAGCTCAATCAACCAATTGACACGCTGCCCGCTGAAAACCGACCCTGAAGCTAAAAAAGCGTGTTTTGAACACGAATATCTGAAATACAAAGAATAACCCCCTTTCGCGCACGCGAAAGGTCAACAAGAGGTGTCAAATGGCAATGAAAATAATAGCAGTTGTTAACCAGAAAGGCGGCGTAGGTAAGACCACCCTCGCCTTGCATGTTGCTCACTACGCTGAACAACAGGGCTTGCGTGTTCTGCTGGTAGATATGGACGTTCAGGGTAGTTTAAGCCTGTTCTTCAAAGCGTCTTCCGGTATGAAAACATCCAGCTTGTTCAATTCAGATGCGATCCCTGAAATCCCGTTAAAGCTGACTGAAAACCTGTCTATTATTCGTGCCGAGCATCAAGACACATCTTTATTGGCTGTAAATCAGATGAGTAATGATATTATCGTGACGCCCAAGATTTTGATTAAACAGTTTTCGGGTGATTATGACCTTTGCATCATTGATACGGCTGGCTCGCTTGGGGTTTTAATGACCACGGCGCTCTCTATGGCTAACTATGTAGTTACACCTGTTTCAGTCGGTCTTTTTGAACTTCATGCGGTAGAGGGTTTGATTTCTGCCATTCAGCAGGTCAAAACGTCCGGCCTTAATCCACGTTTGAAACATATCGGCATACTGCCGATGAAGACAAATGCCAGGAGTAAAAAAGAAATGGCGGGTTTGGAATCATTACGCGAGAAGTACGGCAAAGCGATCATGCCTTACATGCTACCTGAACGTGCAGCGGTAAAAAACGCGGTTGCAGCACGGTTGCCTGTATGGGTTAAAGTGCGCGGCGTAAGTCACAGAAAAGCGGCGACTGAGTGGGCGGCTGCGTGTAAAGCGATCATTGGTTCAATTTAACTTTTTACATGAGGTGGAAACATGGAAGGTAATACAGAGGTTCAAGGGCTTCAGGCATTGTTTAATACGGACGCGCAGTTTTCAAACATTCCGCTAGACATGATTGCGATCAAGAAACAAGTTCGTGAACTGTTTGAGAACGCTGACAATACACTCGATGAGCTGGCTGACAGCATCCGGGATCATGGCGTTCTGCAACCGATTTTGCTGCGCGAAAAAGATGATGGTTACGAATTGATTGCGGGTGAACGGCGTTACCGCGCCGCTGCTCTCGTTGGATTGACACAGATTCCGGCCTATATCCGCACCATGACAGACGAACAGGCCGCTGATGCTCAGCTCGCAGAAAACATTCAGCGCCTCAACCTCACTCAAATGGAAACGGCCAAAAAACTTCAAGCTGATCTGGACCAGTTAGGTTCTGTCCAGGCAGTGCTTGAGAAGCATCGGAAAAGCGAAAGCTGGCTCAGTAAGATGCTCAGTTTACTAAATTTGCCGGATGAAACAAAAAAACTCATCACGCAAAATGTGACCGCCGATCTTGAAGTAATCAACGCTGTGAAACAGGTCGAGAAAATTGATCCTGCTGAAGCAAAGAAACTGGTTGAAGATTTGGCCGCGTCTAAGGGTAAGGAAAGTGCGCGAAAAAAAGTTCAAGCAGTTAAAGAAAAAGTAAAGCCGAGCAAAGCGAAGGCCAAAGATGCAGCCACCACTAAAGCGCTCAATCAGGAAAAAACATCAGGACAAAACTCAGCAGTTGGCGATAGTCAACCCGCCGTGGATCCGCTTGATAATGAACAAGGCTCTTTGGAGTTGGGTTCAGAATTAGAAAATTCTTTGATGATCCGCATCTATGATGATGTAGTCTCTGGCAAGATTCCCGGCAAGATCGTTTCCGATCTACGCCAGCCTGATAGATTGGCCGCAGAAGATTATCTGCGCACGTTCTACAGACTGGGACAAAAGGGGCAAGATTCTGGCCGCTCCGTAATCGGCGGATTTAAGAAAGGGATTTTTGAAA
>Ga0210033_1000390_pt1 | contig 41345 bp, 42 predicted proteins | sample CryGeymeta201501_FD_185465 | JGI IMG/M metagenome (GOLD analysis project Ga0210033, IMG submission 185465) | Groundwater microbial communities from Crystal Geyser aquifers in Utah, USA - Crystal Geyser metaG 2015-01 (SPAdes) (version 2) | ecosystem: Environmental > Aquatic > Deep subsurface >... | reverse complement strand
GTGTCCCAGTGTCGGATAAACAGACGATCAAACACCTGCCCGCTCGACTTGCTGGCGGCGCGTTCTTCCAGACGTTTTTTGCTACAAGCAAGGTCGGTGCAGTCGTTGAACACTTCCAGACTGAGCGCCAGCTTGCGGCCATCCGGCGCCAGCATGAAACCCCCGACATCGAGTGGGTAGTCGGTCACTTGGGTCGCTTCGCCACCGTCAAGCGCGAGATTCCACACCTGCATTGAGCCCGAGCGTGCCGACAGGAAATAGAGCGAGCGACCATCTACCGACCAGCGCGGCGACACCGAACTCTGCCCTTTCGCCGTCAATCGGCGCGCGGCACTGCTGGCATCGCTCGGCACTAACCACAGACTCTGCACCCCCTTGTTGGCGGCGAAATCGGTTTCGCGCAATTGAAAACTGACCCACTTGCCATCCGGCGACAATTGCGGATCCGCCACGCGATCCAGATTGACCAGATCCTCGACGGTAAAACCCCGGGGTTGGGCCATCGTTGACGACGCCACCAGCAGACTAAGCAGACACGCAAGCAGAACGCGCATGAACATTCTCCGACCAGGACAAGAATGCCTATGGTAACCGCGGCCAACCCGTTTGCGGCGCGAACTGCTTTGGCGGGTGGTGGCGGATGGGTGGTGGGCGGATAAACCACACCCTCTGTGCAACATTCAAGCGTCACCAGCCGAACCTCGCAACGACTTTTCGTCGCCGCCACCAGCGCGCCGAAAGGATCGCTAGCAGCGCCGATCCATCGCATAGCTGGCCAATAGCTTCAGTGCGCTGATTTCGTTGCTGCTGGGAAGCTCGGCCAACGCGCGCAGACTTTGATCCGCATACTGCTGCGCCCGCGCTTTGGTGTATGCCAACGCGCCGGTGTCGTGGATCGCCCGCACCACCAGCGCCAACGATTCCAGCCCGCCGGTCTCGATCACCCGGCGCAAGGCGCGCGCCGTATCGGCCGGCGCGTGTTGCAGCGCATAAATCAACGGCAGCGTTGGCTTGCCTTCGGCGAGATCGTCGCCGACGTTCTTGCCCAGGGTGTCGGTATCCGAGGTGTAATCGAGCACATCGTCGGCGATCTGAAAAGCAAAGCCGAGCGCCATTCCGTAGTCCGCCAGCGCATGCTCGACCGCCACCGGCGCATCAGCCAGGATCGCGCCAATTCGGCAGGCGGCGGCAAACAGCACCGCCGTCTTGCGCTCGATCACGCGGAGATAGGCGGCCTCATCGGTATCCGGATTGCCGATATGCATCAGTTGCAGCACCTCACCCTCGGCGATGGCGTTGGTGGTGTCGGCCAACACCTGCATGATGCGCATGCGGCCGAGTTCCACCATCAACTGAAACGAACGCGAATACAGATAATCGCCAACCAACACGCTGGCGGCATTGCCAAACTGCGCGTTGGCGGTCTTGCGGCCACGCCGCAGAGCCGACTCATCGACCACGTCATCGTGCAACAGCGTGGCGGTGTGAATAAACTCGATGATCGCCGCTGCCTGGTGGTGCTCGCGGCCGCCATAGCCGGCGGCACGCGCCGAGAGCAAAACCAGCATCGGCCGCAACCGCTTGCCGCCGGCCGCGACGATGTGTTCGGCCACTTGATTGACCAGCAGCACCTCCGAACTGAGGCGGGCGCGGATCAAACCATCGACCGCGCGCATGTCCGACCGCAACAGCGATTGCACATCGGCAAACAACATCGGGTCAGCCGCAAGCGCGGTGGCAAGGGTCACTAAGGCATCCGAAAGCGGCCAGCGAGGCCGCCATTATACGGGTGCAAACGGCCCCAGCCGAATTGATCTGGATCAAACTCCAGAGCGCAGCGCCTCGATCAACAAAACGCACTCACAGTATCGACAGTGACTTTGGAGTGCGGGGGCTTGCCCCCGCTTTACTCAGCAACACTGCACCTCCGACCAAGCACAGCGGCGGCAAGAGCCGCCGCACGCCAAAGTGGCATAGCGCTGCTCGCAGCTAGTTCGGCGCCACCGTCCAGGTGCTGGAATAGGCCGGGGCGCAGGGACCGTTCTGAACTTCGGCGCGAAACTGGGTGGTGCGGGTGAGTTTGTCGAAGGTCCAGGTGTCGGTCTGGCTATCTTCCACTTGCCAGCGTTCGCCAGCGTTGGTCGAGTGTTCCCATTGGCGGACGCTGCCGATGGCTCCGGTCAGAGCCAAAACACCGGCGCTCGCGGCCACCGGTCCGGTCAAAGTGCCGCCCTGGCTCGCTGCAAAATGAATGGCCAGATGTCCGCTCAAGGCGTTGTTGTCGGGCTTGGCGTCGCCAGCAATTCTGGCCGTCGCGTCGATGCGATGCGGGCCCGGCACCGACAAATCGGCGGTGCCATGAAACGTGTAAGTGAATACGGCGTCGGTCGGCAATGGCGCCGCCAAGGTGACCGGCTCGACCACGGGCGCGCCCGCATTGATCGCAAAACTGACCTCGAAGCGCGTGCCGGTCGGCAAAGCATCGCCGTGATTGAACAGTTTCAACGTCACTTTTTCGTTGCTACCGAGCACGCAGGCACTGACTGGGGCGGTGATGATGGCGACCGAAAGATCGGTGGCGGCGTGGCCGCCAGCGGCAATGATCAGCAAGCCGATGGTGGCAACAGCTTGGCGGCGTGGTCGGCTCATGGTGACTGCTGGCTTGATCGGTGGCGGCGGTGAATGATAGCTCGGGCAGCGCCCCCCGATCCGCTTGGCCGCGGCCACCATCGACGATGACGCCGCTCAAGGTGGCTGCCGCCACCGATCAGAACCCTGCCGGCGTCATCGTCAGCGTGGTGTCGTCCAAATTTTTCAGCAGCTCGGCATAGGCTTGGATCGGCGGTAGTTCATAGCGAAAAAAGAACTGGCAGGCGGCGAGCTTGCCTTGATAGAAGTGGCGGTCGTTGGCCGCTGCGGTCGGCAGGGCGCGCGCTGCGACTAGCGCCTGCTGCAACCACATCCAGGCGATCAGACCATGGCCGACCAAGGTCAAATACAGCGAGGCATTGGCAAGCCCCAACCGCACGCGGCCATCGGCCAGACTGGCCGCCAGCACCCGGGTGGTGTCGGCGATGGTGTCGGCGGCTTGCCGCAGACTGGCGGCGAAGCATTGCAGGCCGTCGATCGATTCGGCCGCAGTCGCCGTGGTGTGCAGTTCCGCCAGGATCAGTTGCAGCGCGGCGCCCTGCTCCATCAGCACTTTGCGGCCGAGCAAGTCGATCGCCTGGATGCCGTTACTGCCTTCGTGGATCGGGTTGAGCCGGTTGTCGCGGTAATACTGCTCGACTGGATAGTCGCGGGTGTAGCCGTAGCCACCGAGCACCTGGATCGCCAGATCATTGGCCTTGCAACACCATTCACCCGACCAGGCCTTGATCACTGGCGTGAGCAGTTCCAGTTTTAGTGTGGCCTGGTGGCGCCGCGTGGGAGCCTCCGCTTGCGCCTCGGCGTCGATCAACTGGCCCGCGTAAATGGCCAGCGCAAAGGCGCCTTCGCAATAGCATTTTTGCTGGAGCAGCATGCGCTTGACATCGGCGTGCTCGATCAACGCCAGCGGCTTGGACAACGGGTCTTTTTGATCGGGATGCCGGCCCTGGCGACGTTCTTTGGCATAGCGCAGCGCATAGCGATAGCCGGCCATGCCCTGCATGATCGCGCCCATGCCAACGCCGATGCGGGCTTCATTCATCAGTTGAAACATCTGCCGCAGACCTTGGTGCGGCGCGCCGACCAGTTCGGCAACGCAGTTGCCACTCTCACCCAATTTGAGAAAGGTGTTGACGATGCCGCGATGGCCCATCTTGTGATTAAGCCCGGCCAGTTGCACGTCATTGCGCGTCCCCAAACTGCCGTCGTCATTGACCAGAAACTTCGGCACGACAAATAGACTGATGCCCTTGACACCCGCCGGGCCGCCGGGGATTTTGGCCAGCACCAGATGCACGATGTTTTCGGCTAATTCGTGATCGCCGCCCGAGATCCACATCTTCTGGCCGATCAGGCGATAGCTGCCGTCGGCCTGCAGCTCGGCGCGGGTGGTCAGGTCGCCAAGCGATGACCCGGCCGCGGGTTCGCTCAGACACATGGTGCCGAGGAAACGGCCCGCCAGAATGGGTTGTCGGTAGCGACGTTGCTGCGCGGCGGAGCCGCAAGCCTTGAGCAGATTGGCCACGCCGCGCGCCAGCAACGGGTAGCCGGTGGTGGCCACGTTGGCCGCCAGAAACATCGCATCGCTGAGCAAGGCCAGCGTGTAGGGCAATTGCATGCCGCCCTCGTCCGCGTCGGCCAGCAGTGCCGGAAAACCCGCTTCGGCATAGGCATCCAAGGCTTGCTTGACCTCGGCAATGATCTGCACGCGACCTTCGACCAGCTGCGGCTCGTGCAAGTCCGAGGCGCGATTGTGCGGAGCGAACTTTTCCAGCGCCAGCCGCTGCGACAAATCCAGCACACTCTGAAAAATCTCCAGACTATGCCCGGCGTACCGTGGGTAGGCGAGCAGCGCCGACAGCGGCCACAGCTCATCGGTCACAAACCGCAGGTGTCGCGGATCAATCAGGGGAGAAGTCATCGCTCAGGCCAGAGGATTACTCAGCTTCAGTCCGGCAAAACGCTGAAAATCCTTATCAACACTGGCCACAGTGGCCCGGTAAGCAAGCGCCAGACCGGCGATTTGCGCGTCGGTACACAAATTACCCGCGACGCCACATTCACGCAGAAGACGCAGGCTATGGGTAAAACTTTCCGGGGTAGTGAACAGCAGCCGCGCGTTGGCGGTCGCCAACCACTGTTCGACCAGGGTGATTGCTTGCTCGGCAGACATCGGCTTGGGCACGATGCGCTGCTGCGTCACGATGCGCACAAACCCGATCAGCACGACCTCGGCAAAACCAACTTCGTCATCGCCATTGAGCAGGGCTTCGAACCAGGCCGCGGCGGCGCGATGCATCGGTGCACTGCGGTTGTAGGCGTAGACCAACAGATTGGTATCGACGATGACCATCACGCCTTTTTGCGGCGATGCTTGATGGCTTGGAAGTCGGCCACCGCCAGTTCATCGATGAGCCGATTAAAGCTGGTCGGGTCACGCGTGGCATCCCAGCCCAGGTCCATCGGTTTGACCTTGAAAGCGGTGCGCGGCCTAGCCTCTGGGGCACAAAGCCCGCGCCGCAAGGCGTCATTCACCACTGTCTTGAAGGGCTTTTTGGAGCGCGCGATGGCGTCTTGCAACAAGCGCGCGACATCCGGGTCGATGGTGAGGGTAGAACGCATCATGATCTCTCGAATTGACCCACTTTCGGCATCATAGCATTGCCTATTCAACCGATATGCCGCCTCAGCGCCCCTGGAACTGTGCCTGGCGGCGCTCGCCAAAAGCGCGGATCGCTTCCTGCATATCTTCGGTCCCAAGCAACGCCGGCAACGCCGGCATCAGTGCCGCCAGCGCGGCTGCACTGCCAGCGCTGCGCGCCAGTCTCGATGACGCCAGCACGGCCTGTACGCCGAGCGGCGCCGCCGCCGCAATTTTTTCGGCGATGGCGATGGCTACTGTCAATTGCTCGCCGGCTTCAACCAGGGATTGCACAAAGCCCATGCGGTAGGCTTCGGCACCATCGAACTCGTCGCCAGTCAGCAAGTAACGCTGGGCATTACCCCAGCCGATTTCTTGCATCAATCGCACCGTGGCGCCGCCGCAAGGAAAGAATCCGCGCAATACCTCCAACTGGGCAAAGCGCGCAGTTCGCGCCGCCACGCGAATGTCGGCGGCCAACATCAACTCCACCGCCACCGTAAAGCTGACGCCCTGCGCGGCGACCACGATCGGTTTGCGGCAGCGTCGGCAGGGGTCCAATCCAAATGGCTCGATGGCACCTTCGGCGAGTTCGGCCAATTTTCCCTGCGCCAACACCGGCGCCCACTGCGTCAAATCCAGCCCGGCAGTGAAGTGTTCGCCGTGGCCGAACAAAACCCCACAACGCAACTCGGCATCGCGGTCCAATTCGCCGTAGGCGGAGGCCAGCGCCAGGTAGGTATCGACATCGAAAGCATTGCGCTTTTCCGGGCGATTGAAGCCCATCAGCAAAACGTGGCCACGGCGTTCCAGGGTGAGTTTGCTGTCGGTCATCGGTGATCCTGAGAGATATTATTTGAACAGACCAGCGCCATGACGTCGCGCTCCGCTGCTGCTATAAATGGCCGCAGTCTTGCTACTGAGAGCGCCACTGCCATGCCCGATCCATTGAACGCCAGCCACTCCTGCATCGCCCTGGCGGTGCTGATCGCACTCGCGTCAGGCGGCTGCTCCAATGAGCAAGTCTATGACACCGGCCAATCCTGGCAACGCGAACAATGCGACCGCATCATGGATCGCTTCGAACGCGAACGCTGTCTGGCCAGCAACAGCCAATCCTACGAGGACTATCAGCGCCAGCGCGCGGCCGACAAAACCGCTGAGCCGCATTGAGGCCGGTCCACTGCCAGGCGCTCGGCGAGTATGTGATCTGGATGGAGCGCAGCCAGATCCGGGGATAGCGCGGTGCTGGGCTGAAACTAGCCTACGGCACTGCACTAACTTTCATGCAGCAGAGGGGTAATCGCTGCCGATGATGAAAGACACGGTGCCGGTGCGATGTCGCGCAAGGGCAAAGGTCGTGAAAAGATTTGATGGCACTGACCGCGAAACCTGACCACCCAAAAACCGCGCTCCGCCTCCGGCTTGGTTGGGCATTGCTGCGCTTAGGCGTTGCGCAAAAATAACTTACCCATCTTGCTGGTTCTTTCGCCCGCCTGCGTCGTTGCACAAAGCGTCACATAGTCCGACTATGCTCCACTTTGTGCGCCTTGCAGGCGAACGAAAGTCCTGCGCAATCTGCGCAAGTTATTTCTGCGCGATGCCTTAGCTCAAGCTATTTCTTTCACGCTAAGCGTCTGCAACAAACACCAGCAGCAACTGCCGCAACACGCGCTGCAAAGCGGCGGCGCACTCCGGCAGATACTCAAACGAATCTTCATCCAGGTAGTTGACCTGCGCAATTTCCATCTGCACGGCGTCCACCGATTGCGCGGGGCAGCCGTAGTGTCGGGTGATGTAGCCGCCTTTGAAGCGACCATTGATGGCGACACGGTAAGTCGATTGCGTTTGCAACACCGCGCTCAGGCGCGCCGACAGTGAAGCCGCACAACTGCTGCCGTTGGCGGTTCCCAGGTTCAGGTCGGGCAATTGGCCATCGAAAAACATCGGCACCCGACTGCGGATCGAATGACCGTCCCACAACCGCACCCGCCCATGTTGCTGTTTGATGCGGGCGATCTCGGCTTGCAAAGCCTGATGATAGGGCTGCCAATAGTTGGCGATGCGCGCAGGAGCTTCCTCGGCACTGGGCTCGGCCCCTGGGCGATACAGCGCCGCGCCAGAAAACGCCAGCGTCGGCAGCAGGCCGGTTTCGTTTTGTCCGGGATAGAGCAACCCACCATCGGGCGGTCGATTGAGATCAACCAGGTAGCGCGAATACACCGGCTGAAGGATCGATGCGCCGAGTTCGTGGGCAAAATCGTAGAGCTGATCGACCCGCCAATCGGTATCGGCAACGCGCAAACCGGCATCACTGAGGCGCTGGCGCAGCGCCTCGGGAATCGCCGTGCCATTGTGCGGCAAGCTGATCAACAATGGGCTGCTACCACGATGCAGGTAGAAAGTTTTCATCGGCTCGTTCTATTCAATGAATGCGCAAGCCCGCTCACAGACCCAATCGTCGGGGTGCGAAAGCGCTCATGTCGATCATCGGCGGGCGTTGCAGCATCAGCTCACTGAGCAGGTGGCCAGTGGCCACCGCCATGCTGACGCCGAGCATGCCATGGCCAGTGGCAAACCAGAGTCCTGGGCGCCGCGACGAGGGTCCGATCAGCGGCAGATCATCCGGCATCATTGGCCGCCAGCCGGTCCATTCTTCGATGCGTTCGGCGCCTTCGGGCTCGATCAGATAGTCGCGAGCGGCGCGCACCAGGGCATCCAGCCGAAGCCGATTAAGCGTGTTGTCGTAGCCGGAAAACTCCATCGTGCTGCCGAGTCGAAAACCACTCGCCCAACTGGTGACACAGACGCTGCGCTCGCGCAGCACCAACGGCAACGACGGGCACAACTTCGGCCGTGAATAAGTGATCGAATACCCCTTGCCGGGCTGGATCGGCAAGCGCAATTGCAGTGATTTCGCGATCAGCGGCGACCAGGCGCCGCCACAGAGCACGGTCTGGCTTGCGTTCACCGGGCCATCCGCACAGACCGGTGCCAGCACCCCCGCACGCGGTGCGACGAAACTCTGCACCGGCGACTGTTCGCGAATCACCCCACCGCTTTCACGCACCCGGGTCGCGAGCGCGGCGACCAGTCGATCCGGCCGCAGATGGGCGTCACTGGGATACCAGTGACCGGCAACGACGCCTGCTTTGAGCGCGGGTTCCCGTGCCAGCACCTGGGCCGGTGTCCAGGCTTCGATCGGAACGCCGATCGCCGGCAGGTCGTGTTCCAGATGGCGGGCCTCGGCGAACGCTTGCTCATCGCGGAATACCGTCAACAGGCCGCTGGCGGAAAACTCGCAATCCAGGCCACGGCGCTGAATCAGTTGTTCCAACAATTGCCGAGACAAATTGAGCAAGTCGGCGCGCGGCTTCGCTGCCAGGCGCATCCGCGGCTGCGAACAGCGGCGGGCAAATTGCAGCATGAAACCCAACAGCGCCGGGTCCAGGCTGGGCCGCACGTAAAACGGTGCGTCTTTCTGAAACATCTGCTGTAGCGCTTTACCGATCATGCCGGGCTGCGCCAGCGGCAGCGCGTGCGAAGGCGTAATCGTGCCGCAGTTGCCGTGCGAGGCACCGCTCCCCACTTCGGCGCGCTCCAGCACCACCACGCTGCGTCCACCTTCGAGCAGATGCAAAGCCACCGCCAGACCGATCACGCCGCCGCCGACGATGGCGACATCGAATGAACTATTGGTTGTCATCGTCAGTGCGCATCAATGCTGGTGGCCGTGGCTACCGTGAACGTGGCCGTGGGCGATTTCTTCGGCACTGGCCGCGCGTACCTCGGTGATCTCGATCGCAAAGTTCAGCGTCTTGCCGGCCAGCGGATGGTTGCCATCGACATCAATGACGCTGCTGCCGACTTTCTGCACGGTCACCTGGTGGCGGCCGCGATCACTCTCGATGACCGTGACCATACCCGGCTGCAAATGCTCGGCATCGCGGAAATATTTTTTTGGCACGCGCTGGATCAGAGTCTCGTCACGAACGCCATAGCCCGCTTCCGGCGCCACCGTGGTGACGAATTGATCGCCGACTCGGTGGCCGATCAAGGCCTGCTCGACGCCATCGATCAAGCTGCCGTGGCCTAAGAGTATGGTCAACGGCTCGCCCTCGGCACCACGCGAACTGTCGATGGTGTTGCCGTCGCTGTCGGTCAGCGTGTAGTGAAACGAAACCACGTTATCGGCCTGAATCATGTCGAACTCTCGCTCAAAGGGAGCCAAGATTAGTGCAAGTGGCCGCGAGCGAAAACTCTTCACTGCCACGGTCTTCACTGCCACGGTCTGGCGATGACCACGGCTAGATCGAAGCCAGCGCCCACCGCAGCGACCCGGTAGCGGCAGCGTCGGCGCAGCCGCGCCCAGCCTTCGCCCGGCACGATGGACTGGCGCCCGATCGGGCCAAGCACGATCACGCCGCCGAACGACCTAGGGTTGTTTCGTTCGCAGATAGTCCCACCAGGCCAACCAACCGAGCGCAAACAGCAGCGCACTACCCACCGCCAGATGCCGCGCCGACGCCAGCACCAAACTGGCGCCGATACCGGCAATGGCGGCGGTCGTCAGCCCCCAGACAAAGGCCTGGACACTCGATGCCGCTCCACGATTTTGCGGATAGCGATCCAGCATCAGCAAATTGAGCGGCGGAAATGCCAACGCCACGCCCAGCGCGTACAGCAGATTGGGCACAATCGCCCAGGGCACCGTCGGCGTTGGATCGAGCGCGTTGTACAACAGATTCAACAAGGTCGCCGCTGCCATCACCCGATAGCCCAAAGCCGCGCTCTGTTCGGGCGGCATTTGCCGCGCCAATCGGGATGACATGATCGAACCCAACAGCATGCCAATCACCATCGGCACGAAAAACCAGGCATAGCCCAGGCTGCCGAGTCCAAGAAAATGCTCGATATAGCTGGGGGCAGAGCTGATGTACAAAAACTGCCCGCCGAAATTGCCGCCGGTCGCCAATACCAGCATCAAAAAACCCCGATCTTTGAGCATCGCCCCGTAGTTTTTCAGCAGCAGCAGCGGGTGCGAAGAACTGCGTGCGTGCTCGGGATGGGTTTCCGGCAACAGGCGCAAACACAGCAGCCACAACAGTAAGCCGTAGGCCACCAGGAACAGAAACACCGCGTGCCAACCGGCGGCCTTGAACACCAGCGCGCCGATCACCGGGGCGATCGCCGGGGCGATGCCGAAGAACATCGAGATCATCGCCATCACCCGCTGCGCGTCCGGGCCTTGATACAGATCACGCACCAGGGCGCGACCGACAATCATGCCGGCACCGGTACTGCACCCCTGCAGCAACCGAAAGAACAGCAGCGTTTCGATGGAATCCGCCGCCGCGCAGCCGAGCGAGGCCAGCGTGTAGGCCACCACGCCGCCCAAAATAATGCGGCGCCGGCCAAAGGCATCCGAGAGTGGTCCATGCACCAAGGCCATACCGGCATAGCCCAGCAAGTACAGCGAAATGCTCTGCTGCATCTGCCAGGGCGAGGCCGCCAAATCCGCCGCAATCGAATGAAACGCCGGAAAGAACGCGTCGATCGTAAACGGCCCGAACATGGTCAGGCCAGAAAGCAGAGCCGCCAGCGCCACCGGGTGTTGCAATCGCGAACTGGGTTGGGGCAAGCGGTACGGCACGGCGACTCTCGAAACAAGCGAGCAGGATAGCGGGGCGGTGCCGGTTTGCGGCAGCCAGGTGCAATGTCGGGTCCGCTACGCCTGACCCGACCTGCGACTTGCGCGTGGCGGAAAACGAATTCGCCGCCGCATCGAGCAAGAGATTGTTCCAGCGGCGGCGTGAGGTCGCGTGACCGCATGCCACGGAAGCGAGCTTGCGCGTAATGCAGTACAGCATTACCATCTGTTTGAGCCACCCTACCGAGGACACCGCCACGACCACATTGACCGTTACCGCACGGGGGCAAGTCACTTTTCGGAAACAGGTGCTGCAACACCTTGGCATCAAGCCGGGGGAGAAGATCGAGCTGAGCTTGCTGCCCGATGGCCGGGCCGAGTTGAAGGCCACCCAGCAGAAAGGCTCGCTCCGCGAACTGGCCGGATTCCTGAAAGACAAGACCAATGGCAACGTGCTGACCATCAAGGAAATCGACGACGCGATAGCCGACGCGAGCGCGGCAGCAGGTGCAGGCGAGGCATGAAGATCGTTGCCGATACCAACGTCCTGTTACGCGCCATCGTCGCGGACGACGCCAAACAAAGCCAAGCCGCAATGGAAGCGATGGAGCAGGCCGAACTCGTGGCCGTGAGTCTGCACGCGCTTTGTGAGCTGGTTTGGGTGCTGCGCCGCCGCTATGGCACCTCCTGCGCCGACATTGCCGCCGCCATTCGCCAACTGCTCAACACGCAAAACGTCTTGCTCAACCGGCCCGCCGTAGAGGCCGGCCTGTCGGTGCTCGATGCGGGTGGCGATTTCGCCGATGGCGTGATCGCCTTCGAGGGCCAATGGCTCGGCGGCGAGACTTTTGTGTCGTTCGATCAAAAGGCGGTCGCCTTGCTCACGGCGCAAGGGCAACCCGCACACTTGCTCTGACAGCGCGAGTTGCGCCTCGGTGCGCGCCCCGGACTTTCTCGACGACATTTGCAAGCAGCTTGGAACCCGGTTAAAGGCGTTGAATCGATGAGCCTCGTTTATCCCGTCTGACATGACGCAAGCGCAATTGGCTACGCGCCTCGGCGTCGATGGTCGGCCAGCGTCGCATCCTCGATCTGGCCCACGAGTCCACCCTGGCGCAGATGGAAGCGGCGCCGGCCGCATGGGACGACGGGTCGTGTCGAAGCGTGCTGCCTAGACTCCGCGGGCACGCACGCCCCATCGCGCTCGCCTACTAGGGCACCGGGGTCGCCCCCTGACCATCGGCCAGCACAAACGTGGGTGATTCGCCGGGTTCCGTACTAACGTTATACTGGCGACACTTCAACATTACGGTGTAATGCCATGAAACACTCGCAGTTCTCCGCTCCGGCTGCCGCCGTTCCCGTCAAGCTGGCGGAAGTCCGGCAACTGGTGGATGCCGGAGCACTGTCCGACGCCAACACCGAGGTGATCGGCGTCAACGGCGGGTACACCGTGCGTTTCCTGTTGCGCCAAGGCAAGGCCGCGCGCGTGCTTGCCACCAAGAACGGAGAGCTGCGCATTTTCAGTACGGCCGACAGCGCCTTGCGCCAACTTCGGGCCGTCGCCGTGTCCCTGGGCAACGTTGTCGTCAGAAGTTCGACCTATCAGCCTGCCGCCCTGCGGCCGGGGCGTGATGATCGGCGCCAGGCGATGCAACAGGCGAACGACTACGGCCGCTGGCTGAAAGCGGAAACCGATGCCACCCTCGCTCGCGTCGCCGCCGGCACCGCCACGATCTACACCCAGGCCGAGTTCGATCAGCGCAGCGCTGAGCGACGCGCCGCGATCATGCGGCGGCGCGATAAGGCTGGTGCGTGAATCGGCCAAAAACGTACCCGGTCGCGTACGCCGATGACTTCGAGGCGGACATCATTGCGATCGAGGACTATTTCATCGAAGCCGGCGAATGGGATCTGGCGTTGAACCATCCTGATCGCATCCAGCGCTGCGCGGAAACCATCGGCCAGATGCCAATGGCGTGGGCGGTCGGTGCGAGCGGTCAACACGAACGGGTCATGACCGACCTGCCCTACCGTCTGGTCTTCACCTTTGACGGAAAGCGCGTGCTAATGCTGCGAGCAAAGCACACCCATCGCCAACACCCGTAGGCGAGCTTGCGGACTGAAGGCGATTTCGGCGGCGGCGCATGGTGGTGGCGCCGCTCTCCACGGCACCAAGGTCGCCGCCTTGGCATCGGCCAGCACAAAGTTGGATTCCGGACCAGCCGACTGGCCAGCTTGGCAACCGGCAGTTCGAGCTCGGCAATCCGCCGATCTTTGAAGTCTTGCATGGGCTTGCGGCCAGCTGGCTTCGCAGCCAAGCCGACGTTTCCACCCTCGCTAAACTGCGCACGCCACCGGGCGAGGTGGGAACTGTACAGACCATGCTTGCGCAGCAGCGTGGCTGTGGTTCCCGCAAGCCGCGGCTTGCTCCAGAATGCGGCGCTTGAATTGAACTGTAAAACTCCGGCGCTGACGGCGATCCAACACCTCATCGGCAATCACTTCTGAACCTTCAGTCAGGACAACGGACGGCTTGAGCACTTCGCTTCTTCTACCGCCTCTCTGATGGGGGAACGCTACAGATATTTCAGAGCAAGAGCGGTCTCAGGGGAGCTTGGCACGGAGGGCATAGGTGGCAGCCTTCGACACGAAGCGGACAAGCCAATTCAGTGATCGTCGGCTTCCGCAAGGGTCCAGACCAGTGCGAGCAGTGACATTCCGGTCATCGTCGACAGCATGATGATGGTCGAGCTGGACCATTCGCCGACCCGCAAGCCATGCCAAGCTGCGTGCCACAGCGGTGAGTTATACAGGCTCAGCGAGCACAGGACGGTTCCGACGAGAATGCCCGCCGCGAGTGGCCATAGGGATCGGCGGCGGCGAGGTAGCACGTGCTGCATCACGCGATCGGAAAAACCAACGTCGGTCGTGGGGCCGTTGAAGGACTGCCGAAGCAGTGTGTCGATGTCGTTGTCGTGTATGGGATTCATGATGTTTGCTCCTCGCCGGCGGCTTCGTGCCAGGCCGACAGCCATGTCTTGAGTTTTGCCTTGCCGCGCATCGCGTGGGTCTTTACCGTGCCCAGCGGCATCGCCAGAACATACGCCGCTTCTTCGTGACTCAGCCCCAGTTGAATACAGTGCAGCAGGACAGCCTGTTCTGCTACGGACAGATGCCGCATGGCGCGCGCCAGATCCAGTTGCAAATCCATCGCATGTACGGGTACCGGCAAATGCTCCATCTCGTCGTCTTGTGCATTGCGGGCAGCCCATGACTTCGTGCGGCACATCTGGAGAAAACAGGAGTAAGCGATGCGATAGAGCCAGGTTGAAAAACGCGCATCACTGCGGAACTGGTCGAGCTTGCGCCATGCCAGCAAGAACGTCTCCTGCGCAAGGTCGTCGGCCGCTGCCTCGTCGCCGTGCAGAAGCCGGCACAACTGTGCGCGCACCATGCCCTGATGGCGACGCACCAGTTGCTCGAACGCACGGCGGTCGTCGCCCAGCAGGGCACGCGCCACCAGCGACTGATCGATGCGCGCCTCGGCGGCGCTTTCAGCCACGCACGTCTCCGCGCTGGTTCAACCACCAGCTGGCGAGATAACCCAGCCCTGTCATTAGCGGCAACAAGCCCAGGCCCCACAACTCGTGGATGCTGTGTCCATTGTCGAGCTGACCCGGCAATGCGAGCAGTGTCAGCATCAGCCCGAAGCCACTGCTGATGAGCACCAGGGCGCGACGGCGTTCCGAATAGGCGACCTGCGGTTCGACCAGCAATTCGGTTGGCAGCACAACGCCCTTGTCGGCCAGTTGCAACAGGGTGCGATAACGCGCTTGAGACTGCTGATAGCGGTAGCGCAGGACGATCAGTACGATCAGTACCGGCGCGCTCAACATGATCAGGGGCAGCAATAGTTCAACAGCTTGCATTTTTAGTTCCCCAGAATTTGTGGATGGATACATGATCCGATTTTATTAGCGTTTGCGGGGCTTCTCGACTTCGGCAGCGAGCAGGTCGGCGATTTTCTCCGCCAGCATCCACGTTTCCGAGGGCCCTTGATTGCTCGTCATCGCGACGGCCGCGTTGGCGTTCCAGACCATCTGCAGATTCGCCGTCGTGCCTTCGATACCGCCAGTGTGGCCGCGAATAGGACTGCCATGCGAGAGACGATCGCCGAATCCGGCGGCATAGCCCCCGGGGCCGGCCGGCACTTGGTCGGCGAACATCTTTGCAAGCGTCGCCGGTTTGACCAGCCTGCCATTGCGCAGGGCATCGGCGAAAAGCAGCAGGTCGGCGTTGTTGGAGTAGCCCCCGCCCGCCGGGCCGCCCTTGAACTGGATCTTTGACCAGTCCATCTTCCAGATGCTCGAAAACATACCGTCGCGGTAATAACCGACGGCCAACTTCGGCGTGATCTCGTCCAGGCGGTCGAAGCCGCTGGCCTGCATTCCGACGGGCGTGAATATATGCCGTTGGATGTAGCCGTCGTAGTCCTCATGAGAAATGTTTTCGATGGTGCGGCCGAGCAGCATGAAGCCCGCATTGCTGTAGTTCCATTCCTTGCCGGGCTCGCTTGCCTTCGGCTGCCGGGCGATGAGATCCAGATAGTCGGCTGGATTGATGAAGTGTTCGCGGTTTGCGAAGTACTCCGGAACGAGCATGTCGCCCAGACCCGAGGTGTGGTGCAGGAGTTGCCAGACCGTGATCTTCTTCGCGGCCGCGTGGTCCGGGTACTCGGGCACCACTTGGGCCAGCGTAGTGTCCCAGGACAACTTGCCCGCTTCAACGAGCTGGGCAATCGCCACGGCGGTAAACGTCTTGCCGATCGAACCGACATGGAACCTGGTTTGCTTATTGATCGGCACGGCAAAGCGGCGATCGGCCTGGCCACGGCATTCGTCGACGATGGTTTTGGCGTGAACGGCAACCGTTACGCAACCGGAGAAATCCTGGGTGCGCTCGAGGCGGTCGAGCGTGTTGTGGATAAGCCGCGCCAGTTCGGGGTGCGATACCGCCTTCTGCGGCCAGTCGGCATACAGCGCCGGGTCGTCCATTGGTACCAGATTTGCCTGCACCAGCTGGCTGGCTTGGGCGGGATCGGCAGCGATGAAAAACAGGCCAAACTGCCCGCTGCGGCGGGCCTTGACCACGATCTGAAGCGAGCCTGGCCGACGCGGATCGGTCCGCACATCGAACAAATCGACGCCGCCGCTGTCGCGTGCCGCCGAACCGAGGTTCGCGACAAAATCCGCCTTCTCGTCCGCAGGGACCGCAGCCGACAGAATGCTAGGCGCCCACTGCTGCATCTGCGCGGGGCTGTCGTTGTTGATGTGGCGAATCAGCTCGGCGCCAAGCTGGCCCATGGGTGTGGTCGGCAAGGTAGCGGCCGCGGTCTGTGCTACAGCCGACAAGGGGTGAAGGCATGCGCCCAAAGCCAACAGGGCGGAAAAAAGCGGTGTTCTGCGTGCAAATGTGTTTAACGGATTTGGAGTCTTCATTGGTGCTGTCCTGGTGGCTGTCCCATTCATCCACCCGCGGTGGATGATCTACTGATCCGAAAGGACTGCAGGTTCGCAGTACTCACGGCATCTGGGCATTGGATGCGTCGATAACGTGAAATAGATTCAGTGCGGGGCGTTGACCGGACCAAATTCTGGTAGCAGGCCGCTTGAAGGTATTTACCCGTGACGACAAAGGCTGAGAACTGGTTTACAAAGTGCTGGAGCCCGGCGAGTTTTTCGGTGAGTTATTGCTCGATGGCGGTGTGCGTTCTGGGAAGAGAAGGGCAGAGTAGAGAGCAGGAACACTTCTCGGGCAACACGCCGATACCCTATTGCATCGATCACTGCCCGCGCCTCCGCGCTGGCCTTCCTGACGTCGTCCGTGATCAGCAGCTCAACGGCTATCTTTCCTCCTGCATTTCAAACTGAGACACCACCGGACAAGACTCGCACTGGCCGCCGAGCCCGGCCTTGCCCATAATGGTCGGCTTGCAGAGAGATGCCACCGATATGACCAGTCCGACCAGCAATTTTGAACAGCAGGAACTGAAAGACTTCAGCGAGCGCGCCTACCTCGACTACTCGATGTACGTGGTGCTCGACCGTGCCCTGCCGTTTGTCGGCGATGGCCTCAAGCCGGTGCAACGGCGCATTATTTATGCGATGAATGAATTGCACCTGGACGCTGCCGCCAAGCCGAAAAAATCGGCGCGGACGATCGGTGACGTGATCGGCAAGTTTCATCCGCACGGCGATTCGGCTGCTTACGAGGCGATGGTGCTGATGGCGCAACCGTTTTCCTATCGCTACCCGTTGATCGAAGGCCAGGGCAATTTCGGTTCGGCCGACGACCCCAAGAGTTTTGCCGCCATGCGCTACACCGAGTCCAAGCTGACCCGGTTCTCGGCGTTGTTGCTCGACGAAATCGACCAAGGCACGGTGGATTGGAGCGCCAACTTCGACGGCACGCTGCAGGAACCCAACTGGCTGCCGGCGCGGTTGCCACAGTTGTTGCTCAATGGCACCACCGGCATCGCCGTCGGCATGGCCACCGACATTCCGCCGCACAATCTGCGCGAAATCGCCGCCGCCTGCATCCGCCTGATCGACGAACCCGATTGCAGCGTGCGCGATCTGTGCGAGCACGTCCTCGGCCCGGACTACCCGACCGAAGCCGAGATCATCACCCCGAAAGCCGAGCTGCAAAAAATCTACGAAACCGGCAACGGCGGCCTGCGTGCACGCGCCGTGTACACGCGAGAAGACGGCAACATCATCATCACCGCGTTGCCGCATCAAGTGTCACCGGCAAAGATTCTGGAACAGATCGCCGCCCAGATGCGCGCCAAAAAGTTGCCGCTGGTCGAAGACCTGCGCGATGAATCGGATCACGAACACGCCATTCGCCTGGTGATCGTGCCGCGCAGCAACCGGGTCGATGCCGAAGAATTGATGGGCCATTTGTTCGCCACCACCGACCTGGAAAAAAGCTTTCGCGTCAACATGAATGTGATCGGCCTGGACGGACGCCCGCAGCTGAAGAGTCTGAAAATGATTCTGAGTGAGTGGTTGCAATTCCGTACTGAAACTGTGCGCCGCCGCCTGCAACATCGCTTGGACAAAGTCGAGAGTCGCCTGCACCTGCTCGATGGTTTGCGCATTGCCTATCTCAATCTGGACGAAGTGATTCGTATTGTCCGCAGCGAAGACGAGCCGAAGCCCAGGCTGATCGAGCGTTTTCAGCTTTCCGGGATCCAGGCCGATTACATTCTCGATACCAAACTGAAACAGTTGGCGCGGCTGGAAGAAATGAAAATTCGCGGCGAGATCGACGAACTCGAAGTCGAGCGCGCCCGCATCAGTAGCCTGCTCAAGTCGCGCGAACGCCTGCGCACTTTAATCAAGGACGAAATTCGCAAGGATGCCGACAGCCACGGCGACCGGCGCCGCTCGCCGCTGATTACCCGTCACGTCGCCCAGGCCTTGGCCGAATCCGAACTGATTGCCTCCGAACCGGTGACCATTGTGCTCAGCGAAAAAGGCTGGGTGCGGTCGGCCAAAGGCCACGATATCGACGCCACCCAACTCGGCTTTCGCGATGGCGACGGCTTGCTCGCGGCGACCCGGGCTCGCAGCACGCAACAAGTCGCGTTTTTCGATTCCGATGGCCGCGCCTACACCACGCCGGCGCACACGCTGCCCTCGGCGCGCGGCAACGGCGAGCCGCTGACCGGCCGTTTTGCGCCGGCCGGTAGCGCCCGTTTTGAGGCGCTAATCGCCGCCGACAACGACAGCAAACTGGTGATCGCCACCAGTCACGGCTACGGCTTTGTTACCCGCTTCGAAACCTTGCTGTCACGACAAAAATCCGGCAAGGCCATGGTCGCCATGACGGCGGGCGCGCATATGCTGGCGCCCAGTCTGGTTGGCGATTCGGCCCGTGATCGCATCGTCGTGGTGACCAGCGTCGGCCACATCCTGATGTTCTCGGTGGCCGAATTGCCCGAACTCGACAAAGGCGGCAAAGGCAACAAGCTGATCGAGATACCGAAGGCCAAACTGGGCACCGAACACGTCGTCGGCATCGCGGTTATCCCGGAAGGCGGTGAAGTCATCCTCTGGAGCAACGGCCGCAAGCTCAGCCGCAAGTGGGCCGACCTGGTCGACATTGGCGGCGCCCGCGCTGCGCGTGGTGCGCTGCTGCCGCGTGGTTACACCAAGGTCGATGGCATTGAGCGGGGGTGAGGCCGACCAAACTGCGCGCCGCTGCGCCGTCGGCGTATCGATTGTGGTTGATCTTTATTCGATCCGGTGGCACCTGCACCAAGTAATCTGCCGCCGACCAGCATCGGGACCCCCATGCCGTGAAACGTTACTTGCCAGTGACCGGGATCGCGCTTTGCACGGCGCTATTCGCCGCTGAACCACCGTTGCCAGCGGCGTTGCCCGCGCTGGCGGCAACGCCTGCGGCACCGCGCGCGCTGCGCCTGCTCGGGCTCAATCGCGATCCGCGCGTCGACGAGATCAGCGGCGCGGCCTTGTCACTGCGGGATCCAACGCAGCTTTGGGTGGTCAACGACAGCGACGACGGTGCCGTGCTGCATGCGATCAGCCGCGATGGCAGTTGGCGTGCGCGTGTCCGCGTGGTCGCCGCCACGGCCACCGACTGGGAGGACCTATCCAGCTTCCAACTCGACGGTCAGCCCTACTTGCTGATTGCCGATACCGGCGACAACGGCGGCCTGCGCGACCATCTCTCCTTGTTGGTCGTCGGCGAACCACGCGCCGATCAGCCGAGCGCGGCGATTGCCTGGCAGCTGGACTTCCGCTTGCCGGAAGGTCCGCGCGATATTGAGGCGGTCGCCGTGGATGGGTCGGCTGGCAGTGTTTACCTGATCGCCAAACGCCACTTTCCGCGCGTGCTGTATCGCCTGCCGCTGCGCCCGGCGGCAACCGGCAGCACGCTGCTGGCCGAACGTGTCGGCAGCTTTGACACCCTGCCCGCCGCGACCGCGGCAGAACTGGCGGCCAATCCCAAGTTCGGTCGATTTCAGGGCGACATCACCGGTTTGGCGTTGGACCCGCAGGGCCGCTATGCCTTGGTGCTGAGTTATCGCGGTTTGTATTTTTATCCGCGCTTCGTCGGTCAATCCTGGCTGCAAGCGTTGTCGCATCCGCCGCAACGACTATCGCTGCCGCCGATGCCACAGGCCGAGGGACTGGCGCTGGATGGGCAACAAAAGCTCGCCATCGTGCTGTCGGAGCGCCTGCTGGCGCCGATCTATCAGGTCGTATTGCCAGCGCCTCGCTGAGCTTCGGGCAGCGGCGCTGAGCGCACCTGGCCGACCGCAATCACCTATTGCATTTAGATATCACTGTGATATCTTTTCGACCGATAACCCAGGAGCCCGTCAACATGAACCAGAATGCCACTTTCTACGAACGTCCCGTCAACAGTCTGGCCGGCATCCCGGTCGTGTTGATATTGTTGTTGGTCAGCCTGGTCGGCTTGCCGGCCTTGTTTATCGTCGGCTTCCGGGTGCTGGCGGTGCCGCTCGCCGTGGTCACGCTGTTTTGCTGGTTCGGCCTGTTCATGGTGCAGCCCAACCAGGGCGTGGTGATGCAGTTGTTTGGCCGCTACATCGGCAGCGTACGCGATTCCGGACTGCGCTGGGCCAATCCGTTTTATTCCAAGCGGCCGGTATCGCTGCGCATCCGCAACTTTGAATCCGGCAAACTCAAAGTCAACGACCTGCTCGGTTCGCCGATCGAAATCGCCGCAATCGTGGTCTGGCAAGTGGTCGATACCGCCGAAGCGGCCTTCGCCGTCGATGACTACGAGAACTTTGTCCACGTCCAAACCGAGGCCGCCTTGCGCCAGTCGGCGACCAGCTATCCCTACGATCTGCAGGATGGTCACACGGTGTCGCTGCGCAGCCATACCCAGGAAATCGCCGACCATCTGCGCAAGGAAATTCAGGAGCGCTTGACCAGCGCTGGCGTCAAAGTGGTCGAAGCGCGTATTGCCCATCTGGCCTACGCGCCGGAAATTGCCCAAGCGATGCTGCAACGTCAACAGGCTGGCGCAATCATCGCCGCGCGTACCAAAATCGTCGAAGGCGCCGTCACCATGGTGCACATGGCGCTGGCGCAATTGGCCGAGAAAGGCATCGTGCAACTGGATGAAGAACGCAAAGCAGCGATGGTGTCCAACCTGCTGGTGGTGCTGTGCGGCGAGCGTGGCACCCAGCCGATCGTCAATACCGGTTCGATCTACTGATTGCCGACCGTGACCGAAAAGAAAGCCTATCCGCTGCGCATCAACGCGGCCGTGCTCGCCGCGATCCAGCGCTGGTCCGACGACGAACTGCGCAGCGTCAACGCGCAAATCGAATACGTCTTGCGCGACGCCTTGCGCCGCGCCGGTCGGCTACTCGATCCGCCAACCAAGGCCAAAGCCAAACCAGGAATCCAGCCATGAGTGAACCACGCTTCGAACACACCATTTTGCGGGTCAAGCCTGGTTTTCTGCGGATGACACCCGATCCGGAAGCACTCGCCAGCGAACTCAACCGGCTCGGCGCCCAGGGCTGGGAATTGGTCGCGCCACTGCCCACGCCCGGAAATTACTTGAGTCGCATCACCTTGATTTTCAAGCGCCCGCGCTAAGCTTCGAAGCATGCACGTCAAGCCGTTTGTTGATACCCGACAGGGTGCCACCAGCGCCGCGCCAGCGGTGATGTGGAATAGCACCGAGCTGCAACTGCGACCGCTGATCACCGGCGCCGATCATCGCCGTGCACAGACCCTGCTGCAAGTTGCCCGCGGTCGCGCGGAGTGGCCAGCGGTCACGCCGCAACGTGCGCGCTGGCTTTTGATCGAAAACAAATGGGCCACGCCGACGGCGGTTGGGCTGATGCTGATCGAAGCCAGCACGCCGCGTGCTGCGCCGCGCGGCTGGCTCTGGCTGGCGCCGAGTGCCCGAAACCAGGGACTTGGCCGCCGCGCACTCAAGATGCTGACCCAATTTGCGCCGCGCATCCAGGCCAGCGCGCCGCTGTCAACCACGGCACGATGTTGGTTGCTGGCGAACCGAGCGACGCTGGATCGCGATGGCCAATGGCATTGGCAGCCGCTTGGCACCAGCGCAGCCGCAGCCCGCCCTGGCGGCGATGGCGGCGATGGCGGCGATGGCATCGCGCAAGCCGCCGCTGCGCTACCGATACCGGTGGACTATGCCGAGCAACATCAACTGGCGCCGGTAGCGGAGCCTCTGCGCCTGCACTATGCCGGCCGTGATTACGTCGGTCGTTCGCTGTGGCTGCAACACGGCACGCTGCAGGCTTGGTCGCGCCTGCGGCCGGCCGCCGCTGCCGCCAATATCGCCCTCGAAGCCATTTCCGGATTTCGCAGCGTCGCCTATCAGGCCGATATTTTCCGACGCAAACTGGCGCGCGGTTTAACCCTTGACGACATTCTCAAAGTCAACACCGCGCCCGGCTACAGCGAGCACCACAGCGGTCGCGCGCTCGATCTTGGTAGCCCCGGCTGCGCGCCCGCAGAAGTTGAATTTGAAACGACGCCGGCCTTTGCTTGGCTCCAGGCAAACGCCGCACGGTTTGGCTTTCGGCTGAGTTATCCGCGCAACAACCCCCACGGCGTGGTCTACGAGCCCTGGCATTGGTACTGGCTGGGTTGATGCGCTGGCTGGGCTGAAGCGCAGGTTGCGGTGGTGCGCGGCGCGACCATAAAACTTTTGGTCGGCACCGGCAGGCATCGTCGCTCCGACCAGACCGTCGGCATGTTCGAGTCGCCCTAGCCGAGATGGATCTCGCTGGCAATCATCTCGGCACTGAACGCGCCGACGGCATCGCCAAAGACGTAATGCACGTTGTCTTTGAGCAGTTCGCCCAGGTGATTGGCCGAATCCACCCGCTCGATCACGACGATCTTGCCGTAGCGCAACGACTCCGCAATCAATTTGTGCCGCCACTCCGGCCACCGTTCGCTGTGCACCGGATCGATCGCCGACAGACTGATGACATTGGCATAGGTGCTGGGCAAGCGCGCCAGCCGGAGCTGATCGTGCTCACAACTGGTAAAGCCGGTAAGGCAGATGCGGGTGCCGGAAAATTGCAGTTGTTCAAGCAGACGGCTGGCGCGCGGCACGTCGTCGAGCAGCGACTGGACGCTGAACATCAACGCCAGGCTATCGGCATCGATCGCGCGCGCTTTCAACTCTGCTACCAGCCAATCGACAAACGCTGGTTCCGCCAGACTGTCCACCGAAATCGGCACCAGCACCCGGGTTTCGCCGTGCTTGGCGATCTGGACGGCGATCCGCTTGCAGACCGCGTCGATCCACCAGTGATCGAGTTTCTTGAGCATGTTCAGCTCACGCGCAATCGGCACAAATTGCTTGGCGCTGATCGCCCCGGCCAGGTGGCTGCGTGGCGCCACCAACGACAGTTGCGCCAGAAATTGGCCAGCATGGCGACCGCGCATCGGCACCAGACTGCGAAACTCGATGCGCGTGGTGGCATCGGTCAACGGATGGCGCAAGAGCGCGCGCGCCAACTTCTGTTCTGGCACTTCGCTGGTACCGGTTACCGGCGCGGCCAGCCACTGGGTTTGCCCACCGCCTTGCTCCTGCGCCGATTGTGCTTGGGCACTCAAGCGCAGCAACACGTCGTCGATTGCCACCGAGGATTCGTCGATGCGCTCCACCGCAAGCGTAAAACTCACTTCGACCGGCGACTCGGACGACAACCAACCACGACTCTGCAGGCGTTTTCGGAGATGGTCGCCAGCAATTTTCAGCAGCCCCTCGCTGCTCACCGGTAGCAACAGCAAGAAAGTGAACTCACCCAACACGCAAACCCCGGCCTGGCAACTTGGGTCTAGTGCCAAAGCGGCGACGATCGCTTGCGACAAGTCACCGGTGCGGATAAAACCCAGCCGCCGCGCCAGCTTCGGCACATCGTCCACCGCCAGCAGGCCGAGCCCGACACACTCGCCCAACTCACCGCGCCGTGCGCATTCGACTTCGTGGACCAAAGTAGCGCGATCGACCCGGCCTGGAGTGGCCAGCGGATGACCACCATTGAATGTGGTCGCCGCCAGCAAACGCGAACGGCCGACCCGCGAACTCACCGACGCGATCAAATGCCGGGGCTTGATCGGCTTTTCCAGAAAATCGTCACCCCCCATGCGAATCGCGTCGAAACGCTTGTCGAGATCGTCCTCGCCGGACATGAAAATGATCGGCACCAAGGTCATGTCCGGCCGCTCGCGGATCAGTTGTGCGACCTCGATGCCATTCATATCCGGCAAATACAGATCGAGCAGCACCAGGTCCGGCCGAAACTCGGCTAGCGCTGCCAGCGCCGCCTGCGCGGTCACCGCAATGTGCGTGGTCATGCCCTTGTAGCGCAGCACCGATTCGCAAAACATCGCCATGTCACGATCATCGTCAACAATCAAAACGCGCGCGTCGTCGCGATGCTGCGACACCACCAACGCGGTCAACCGCTGTACCACTTTTTCGGCGCTGGCGCCCTCGATTACCGCGTCGGCGCCAGCGCGCTCGGCGAACAAGCGCTGGCGCACATCACCGCCATCGTTCAACACCAGCGCCAACGGTCGCCGCCGTTCGCTGCCGCTGCCGCTGCCGCGTTCGGCGCTATCGAGCAATCGCGGCAGCAACGCGACCATGGCGATATCCACGATCACTGCGTCCGGCGTGCGATTGCGGGCTTCGGCAAGGGCGCGATTGGCATCGGCAATGCTTTGCACCACAAACCGCTCGTGCCCCAGTTGTTGGCTCAAACCGGCCAGTTCGCGCTCGTCCGGACGCACATACAGCACCACCGGAAACTTGCGCTGGTCGGTCTTGGGCGCGGCCGACGCGGTCGGCGCGGCGGCTATTTGCCCACCCGCTGCCGCCAGCGCGTGCGCCAACGCCGTCACCCGATCCCGCTGGGCCGGGCTCGCCTGACCGCCGGTTTCGACCAGGGAACTGAGATACACCGTCATCTCGACGGCAGCATCGGCAATGGCGCTTTGTCCCTGCTGATCGGCGCAACTGGCCAGGGCGTCGGTCTCTTCGTAGAGATGCGCCATTTCCATGACTGGCCAGTCCGGAATCACGCGCAGCGCACGCTGCGCCAAGTCTTGCGCGAGGGCGGGCAGTTCTACGGTGGACCCGGCATGGTTCATGCCGACACTGAAGCGCGAACCAGGGTTCGCCGTCAAGCACCAGGTGCAGGGCTTCGGGAAAGGGTGGGTGCATCGACCAGTGTCACGATTTGGCTTCACCGCACCATCGCGACGCGGGTCGGCACGCCCACGGTCGCTGATCTCCGGCGTGGGGTCCCGTCACCACGCCGATTTCCCGCCGCCGCAGCCGATGCGCTATCGTGAGCGGCCGTCGACCGCAGGTTGTCCCGATGTCCGGTCCCGATGTCCGCTGAACTGCCACTGGCCACCCGGCAAGTATTGTCGCCAACGCAACTGGCGCTGGCCGCCCGCGAGTTGTTGGAGCATGGCTTTCCGTTGCTTTGGCTACAGGGCGAGATTTCCAATTTCCTGCGCGCCCGCTCCGGGCATTGGTACTTCACCATCAAGGACGCTGGCGCGCAGATCCGGTGCGCGATGTTTCGACCCCGGGCGATGCTGCTGCGGTTCGCACCGAGCGACGGCCAACAGGTATTGCTGCGTGCCCGGGTGACGTTTTACGAGCCGCGCGGTGACTTCCAGTTGCAGGTCGAACATATGGAAGAAGCCGGCCTCGGCGCCTTGCAACGGCAGTTCGACCAGCTCAAGGCCAAGCTGGACGCCGAAGGTCTGTTTGCACCTCGCTTGAAGCGTCCGTTGCCAGCCCACGCAGCGCGCATTGCGATCATCACTTCGCCGAGCGGGGCGGCCATCCACGATGTACTGGCGGTGCTGGCGCGGCGGTTTCCGTTGGTCGAAGTGGCCATTTTCCCGACCCTGGTGCAGGGCAAAGACGCCGCTTCGCAAATCCGTCGCGCCCTGCTGGCGGCCGACGCCGCTGGCTGCTTTGACGTGCTGCTGCTGACCCGCGGCGGCGGCTCACTGGAAGACTTGTGGGCCTTCAACGACGAAGCCTTGGCGCGCGCAATCCGCGCCTGTCAAAGCCCGGTGGTCGCTGCCATCGGCCACGAGATCGACTTCAGCATCGCCGATTGGGTGGCCGATTTGCGCGCTGCCACGCCCTCAGCGGCGGCCGAATTATTGGTCCCCGATCAAGCCGAAATTGCCGCGCGTTTGCGGCAACTGCTGGGGCGCTTGCAGATCGGCTGGCGACGGCAACTGGAGCGCCGCAGCCAGCGCGCGGATTCGGCCTTCCTGCGGTTGCGTACACACCACCCGATGCAGCGACTGCGCTGGTTCCAACAACGCCTTGGCCATAGCCAGCAGCGCCTGCACGCCGCTCTGCAACGGCCGTTACAGCAAGCGGCAAGCAGCCTGCAAAGCCTGCACACCCGCCTGCGGCAACTGCATCCAAAGCGTCATCTCGACGCCCGCCGCGAGCACGCCCGGGCGCTGCATTGGCGCCTGCAAGCCGCGCTCGGTTCGTGCTTGCGCGGCCACGCCCTGCGCCTGCGTGCGCTCGCCCGCACCCTCAACGCCGTGAGTCCGCTGGCTACGCTCGAGCGCGGCTACGCCATCGCTTTCGATCCAGCCGGACAAGTGCTGCGCTCGGTGCGTCAACTCGCCCCCGGATCGACGCTGCGCCTGCGCTTGGCCGATGGCAGCGTGCAAGCACAGGTCAACCAGATCGAGCCCACCGATCCGGTCTGACCGCAACCATGCTCGCAGCCTCACCGCCAAGCGGGTCAAGCGCGTTGCCACCGGCTACACCAACGCCAAGGGTAACGCCAAGGGCAACGCCAAGGGCAACGCCGTCGAAGGTTTGGGCGGCGGTTTCCAGTTCTGCCGCCTGTCTGCCGACCCGCTGTTACCGCCGAGGGACAGGTTCGCGCCGACGTCACGTTTGCCCAACTGGCTGCATTCGTCTGGTTCGCAAAAACCGGCACGGCGCGCCCTCTCCCCGACCCTCTCCCGCAAGCGGGCGAGGGAGAACAACTGTCGCCGCTTCTGGGTGTGTCTGAGGGACGCGGCATCTACCTGCTCTACAACGGTATCCTTGAAGACAAATCCATCGCTGGCGGCAATGGCTGACCCCAAAGTGATCCACGCCGCCACCAACCACACGGGCGCTCGCGCTGCGTGCGAAGGCATCACCTTCAAGCAGCCCCCCTACGCGATGGAAGTATAAAGTAAGCCTGAGTTTTCTTGCCCCCCCCCCCTCCCGCCCAGTAAGGAGCAACCGATGAGTACTACCGAAATCGTTGAACAGGCTCTGCAACTGAAAGCATCGGAGCGCTATGCCTTGCTCGAGCTGTTGCATCAAAGCCTGGATAAACCGGACCCGGAGATTGATCGTGTTTGGCAGGAAGAAGCACTGCGTCGCCTGAAGGCCTACGACGAAGGTCGGTTGCAGTGCGTGTCGATGGAAGCAGCCTTTCGGGATTTGTGATGGAACTGATTTTCGCCAAGTTGGCCCGAGCGGAAATGGCGGAAGCCAAGTGTTATTACGAACAGCAGCAACGTGGCTTGGGGATGACCTTTCAGCACGAGGCGGCGGTTTCCGCCAGGCGCATTTCTGATCAGCCGCTGGCCTGGCAGGTCGAAATCGGGCCAATCAGGCGTTTTCTGTTCAATCGGTTTCCATACAAGATGCTGCACGCGATTCGCGGGAAACGCATTATCGTATTGGCGGTGGCCCATCAACACCGGAATCCGGACTATTGGATTGAGCGCATCAACAACCCATGACCGCATTCCCAGCCAAAACCTGCCAGTCGCAAGTGCTCGACAGTATGGAAGCCTACCGCGGCCACCGCCCGCTCACGACCGCGAATCCTCTTTGACCGTGGCTTGATGCAGCACCGTCATCGCCGGCATTTCCTGGGTTTGCGAGATCGGCCGACTGGTCGATTCGCCATCGACGTTAGCGGTCGCCGCGGAGTCGATCGCCAGCACCAGCTCCGGTCCACCGCGACCAAATTGCAGCCGATCATGGTGCTGCAACACCGACCCTTCCACCGGCACTGGCTGGCCATTGAGGAAAGTGCCGTTGGAGCTCAACAGATCCACCAAATTGAATTGGGTCGTGCCATCTTCGGCTTCGGTCCATTCGATCAGCGCATGGTGGCGACTGACCAACACATCTTGCTCGGGATGAAATCGCAGGTCGCAGGAGGGATCGCGGCCGATACGCAAGTTCGCCAGGCGCTGGACCGAATAGACTTCGACCGTGCCCTGACGCGAACCACTGAGATGCCGGAAGATCAGCCGCAACATGCGAGTTCCTAAAGGTTCCGGATTCTATCCCGCTATTTCGGCCGATGCGCGGCCGCTGGCGATGGCACGCGGGCACGCTCGCGACTTGGCCGACGGCCATCGGCGCTTCGGTGATGAGGCGCGGCTTGCATCCAGAGCCCCGCCTGTGCCAGTTTTGTCCATTCGCCACCGAGGTCACCGATGAGCCCTTATCCGCACCTGTTCAGTCCGCTGTCGCTGGGTTTCACAACGTTGAAGAATCGTGTCCTGATGGGCTCGATGCACACCGGGCTGGAAGATCGCGCCGGCGACTACGATGCCCTCGCCGCCTATTTTGCCGAGCGCGCCCGCGGTGGTGTGGCGCTGATGGTGACCGGTGGCGTCGCCCCCAGTCTGCGCGGTTGGCTGACGCCGTTTGCCGCCAAGCTGAGCTGGCCCTGGGAGGTCAACCGGCATCGCAAGTTGACCCGGGCGGTACACGCCGAGGATGGCAAGATCGCCATGCAAATCTTGCACGCTGGCCGCTATGCCTACCATCCGCTGTCGGTGGCACCGAGCGCGATCAAGGCGCCGATCAATCCGTTCAAGCCGCGCGCACTCACCGGGCGCGGTATCGAAACCACCATCGACGATTTTGTGCGCTCGGCCAAACTCGCCCGCGAGGCCGGTTACGACGGTGTCGAAGTGATGGGCTCCGAGGGCTATTTGATCAACCAGTTTCTGTGCGCACGCAGCAACCATCGCGACGATGATTGGGGCGGTAACGCCGAAAATCGCATGCGCTTCCCGATCGAGATCGTGCGCCGCATGCGGCAAGCCGTCGGCCGCGACTTCATCATCATTTATCGGCTATCGGTACTCGACCTGGTCGAAGGCGGGCAAAGTATCGAGGAAGTGCTCACGCTCGCCCGTGCCATCGAAGCCGCCGGCGCCACGCTGCTCAACACCGGCATCGGCTGGCACGAGGCGCGCATTCCGACCATCGTCACCAGCGTGCCGCGCGCCGCGTTTGCCTTTGCCACCGCCCGACTGAAACAAGCGGTGGCGATTCCGGTGATCGCGAGCAATCGCATCAACCTGCCCGAAGTAGCCGAAAAACTGCTCGCTGACGGCAGCTGCGACATGGTCTCGATGGCGCGACCGCTGTTGGCCGACGCCGACTGGGCGAACAAAGCCGCCGCCGGCCGTGCCGATGAAATCAACACGTGCATCGCCTGCAATCAGGCCTGCCTCGATCATGTCTTCGAGCAGAAAAAAGCCACCTGCCTGGTCAATCCACGCGCCTGCAATGAAACCCAATTGCTGATCCGGCCGAGCCCGCAGAAAAAACGCATTGCCGTGGTCGGCGCCGGTCCGGCCGGACTGGCCTGCGCGACCACGCTGGCCGAACGCGGCCATCAGGTGGTTTTGTTCGAAGCCGCCGCCGAGATCGGCGGGCAATTCAATCTGGCCAAGCGCATTCCCGGCAAGGAAGAGTTTCACGAGACCCTGCGCTATTTTCGCCGCCGCATCGCCGTGACCGGTGTCGAGCTTCGGCTGGATACCAGCGCCGATACCGCCGCGCTCGCCGACTTCGATCAAGTGGTGATCGCCACCGGCATCTTGCCGCGCGGCATCCAGATTCCCGGCGCCGATCACGCCAAAGTGAAGAGTTATCTGGACGTACTCAGCGGCCGCGCGCTGGTCGGCGCCTCCGCCGCCATCATCGGCGCTGGCGGGATCGGCTTTGATGTCGCCGAGTTTCTGGTCAGCGGTGGGCATTCGGCCACCCTCGATGCCAAGCTCTGGCGACGCGAATGGGGCATCGACGAGACCTTTCACGCGCGCGGCGGTGTCGAAGGCATGCAGCCCCAACCCGAGCCACCGCAGCGCCAGGTGTTCCTGTTGCAACGCAGCCCCGGCACCCCCGGCAAACGGCTGGCCAAGACCAGCGGCTGGGTGCATCGGGCAACGCTCAAAATGAAGCGCGTGCAGATGCTCGGTGATGTCGACTACCTGCGCATCGACGACGCCGGACTGCATGTCCGCATCGGCACGCAGCCGCAATGTCTGGCGGTGGACAATGTCATCATTTGTGCCGGACAGACGCCCAATCGCTTGCTCTTCGACGCACTGGCAGCGAATGGCAAGGCCGCGCATTTGATCGGCGGCGCCGACGTCGCCAGCGAACTCGATGCCAAACGCGCCATCGATCAAGGCACGCGCTTGGCGGCGCGGCTGTAACCGCTGGCGGCACCCGGCAAACCGGTGTCTGTGGAGAAAAGCCAGTGTGAGATACTTGTAGCTCGTTTTGTGCTTAGGAGAAAACAACCATGAGCGCGGTTTCCATTCGCCTTCCCGATGACGTGGCCATGCGGCTTCAAAACTTGGCGCAACGCACCGGGCGCAGCAAGACTTTTTACATGATCGAGGCGATCCGCGAGCATTTGGATGACCTCGAAGATTTGTACATTGCCGAGAAACGCCTGATTGAAATTCGGGCAGGCCGTAGCAAGACCTACAGCTTGGAAGAAGTGGAGCGCAGCCTTGGCTTGGCAGATTCAATTTGACGACGCTGCCATGAAGGATTTGGCAAAGCTGGACAAGCAGATTGCCAAACGCATCACCGACTTTTTGCGCGGGCGTGTGGCCGTGCTGGACAACCCGCGCACCATTGGCGAAGCGCTCAAAGGCTCCAAGCTGGGCGAGTTCTGGAAGTACCGCGTTGGAGACTGGCGAATCATCGCCAGCATTGAGGACGGTGCTTTGCGCATCCTCGTTGTGAAAATTGGCAACCGACGCGAGGTGTATCGATGAACAACCATGAATTGGCATCCTCCCCCGCCAGAAGGCGGGGGAGCTTTTGTCCAAAAAATCCCGGATGACTGGGGCGTCCCATGGCGTTGCGCTGGTCGGGTCGAGCAGCCGCGTCCCCGCAGGCGCGTTTGGTTCGGCAGAGCGCCCACGCGATCCCCCACACGATCCCCCTTGGCCGCCGCGTTGCCATTGACTACACTCGGGCCACGCCATGCCAGGTTTCCGGCGTTTTTTGTGTTGCCCCGAACACCTCTAACCATAAGGACTCCACCACCATGATCAAGCAAACCCTGCTCGCGGCCGCCATGGCTGCGCTGCTCGCTGGCAATGTGTACGCACAGGAAGACACCGCCGCAGCCACCGATGAAGCCGCCGCCAGTGAAGAAGAGGCTGGCCCGTTCACGTTTTCCATCACCGGCACCTTCGTCACCGATTACATGTGGCGCGGCGTCACCCAATCCGACCATGACGCGGCGCTGCAAGGCTCGGTCGATTTCAGTCATGAATCCGGTTTTTACGCCGGGGTTTGGGCATCCAGCGTCGATTTCACCCCGCAGGACACCTTGCCAGAGGACGAAGATGGCGCCAAGGCCGAGATCGACTTGTACGTTGGCTTCAACCACGATTTTTCCGATCAATGGAACGGCGATGTCCAGTTCATCCGCTACGCCTATCCGGGCCTCAATCGGGATGCCAGCACCGGCCAGAAACTGGACTTCAGCTACAACGAATACATCGGCAAACTGACCTACGCCGAATTTCTCACCGGCACCGTCGCCTATTCGTCCGATGCCTTTGCCACCGGCGAGGACAGCCTGTATCTGGCGCTGGGTGCCAGCCACGAACTGCCCTGGGGCGGCGTCAGCGTCACCGGCGAGTTTGGCCACTACCACTTGTCCAAGCTCAACGACGATGGCTCCAACCTCAACTACAACCATTACGGCTTGGGTCTGAGCCGGGACTTCGGTCCGGTCAGCACCGCACTCAACTGGACCCGCTCCGATAACGATGGCCGCGCGTTCTTCGGCCGGGCCGCGCACTCGACTTTGTTCGCCACCGTGTCGATCAGCACCGACCTGTAATCGCGATCACTGCACCGGAAAGCCTGAAGGCCGCAGCTCGTCTGCGGCCTTTTTTTGCCCAAATATACGGGTTGCTTGACGCGGTGATTCTGCCAACGACAGATTCTGTCAAGGTAACTGCGACCTTTCCCGGCGTGGCGGCATCTTGATACGACGTGAGCACTTCGTCCTTTGCCATTGAACTACCTCCGCACCTGCTGGCTCGCGCCCGCAATGGCGACGTGCATGCCTTCGAGGAAATCTATCGACTGTTCGAGCGGCCGGTCTACACCCTGGCCTGGCGGCTATTGAACGACGCCGACGAGGCCCAGGAAACCCTGCACGACGCGATGCTGAGGCTGTTCCAGAAATTGTCGCAGTTTCGCGATGAAGCCCCGTTCTGGAGCTGGTTGCGCCAGATCGCGGTCAACGAGGCACTGATGCGTCTGCGCCGTCGCCGTTTGATCGACTACACCGATGTCCTGCCCGAGCTGGTGGACGAGCGCACACCAGCCGCGCTGCTGGAGCGCCACGACCTGGCGCAGGCGTTAGCGCAACTGCCCGCCATTACCCGCAGCGTGGTCTGGCTGTTTCATGTCGAAGGCTACTCGCACCAGGAAATTGCCCAGCAGTTCGGCAAGACCGAGAGTTTCTCAAAATCACAACTCGCCCGCGGCACGCAAAAATTGCGCGGCCTGCTGGCGCCCCACCCCGAAGGACTTGCCCATGTCGGTTATGTCTGAATCATCCGCCGCGGACGACCGCGATCTGGCACTGGCGACATCGCTTCGCGGGTTGGGGCTACTCGCGCCCCGGCGCAGTGCCTGGCCCGAGCTTGCGCGAGCGCTGGCGGTCGCGGCCCCGGCCGCCGCACCGCGACCGCGCTACCGTCGCCGCCTCTGGCAGTTCGCCGCTGCCGCGAGCGCAGTGACCGTCGCGCTGCTGCTGTGGCAACCACCGCCAGCGCCGCGCGTTGGCCTTGATCCGGCGCGGTCGGTCAGCACCCAGGCCAACGCCTTGATGCAGGAATCCGAACGCTGGGAACGCACCCTGCGCCAACTCGAGCCGTATAGCGGCGCCGTGGATGCGCGCAGCGCCCTGATCAGCGCCGAGATCGAAGACCTGATCGGCATGACCGACCTGCAACTGGGCGCGGCGTCTGACCCCGGCCAGATGGCAGCACTGTGGCAACGGCGCATTGGATTGCTGCGCCGCCTTGCCGAGATCCGCACCGATGCCGCCTGGCAGCAAGCGCAGCCGGACCAGCAACTGAGCATGAGCCAGTTCAATCCAACCCTCTTGTGATGCCCCACCACCAAGGAGAAAACCGCGATGAAATTGCTCTCTACCCTGCTCACCCTGTTGTTGGGTGGCGCGCTGGCCAGCACGCCGGGTCAGGCCGCCGAAACCACCGCCGAGGCCACCGCCGACACCGCGAAAGCGCGCCAGGAGCTGCAAGCCGCGCGCGCCGAATTGCAGCAATTGACCCAGCGCATTGCCGAGCTGTCGATCCAGCTAGGTGAGAGCGGCCCGCGCGCTTTTGCTTTTCGCTATCTGCACGACCCGGACCGCGCCATGGTCGGCATGGTCCTGCTGCCCGACGCCAATGGGCTGCGGATCGGCGCGGTCAGCCCTGGCGGTCCTGCGGCCAAAGCCGGGGTCCAAGCCGGCGATGAGCTGGTTAGCGTGAACGGCAAGCCGGTCGCCAAAGCCACCGCCAGCAACCCGCCCGCCGACGGCGTCGGCGCTCGGGCGCGTGACCTGTTTTCCGGATTGACCGCTGGCGACACCGTCAAACTGGGCCTGCGCCGCGGCGGCCAGAACCTCAGCTTCGAGGTCCAAGCCGAACGCCGACAATCGCTCGACTGGACCGGCATGCTCGACGATTTACCCGAAATGGGCGAGCGGCTCGCCCGATTACCCGGCCCACCGAATGGCGCGCAGACCGAGCAACTGGAAGTCATTGTTGACGACAACCACGGCGCCCGCCAGGTGCGCGGTCACCACCAGGACGGTCGCGTCTTCGAGTTCTCAACCCAAACCAACGCTGGGCCAACCGAGCGTCGCATCGAACGGATCATCCGCCACGGCGGCGTCGCGCCTTGGTCGGTGTTGCACTTGAGTCCGGTAAATGCCGATCTCGGCCGTTATTTCGGCACCGATCACGGCGTGCTGGTGCTCGACACCGATGCCTCGGCGCTACCGGAACTGAAAGCCGGTGACGTACTACAAAGTGTCGACGGCAAACCCGCCGACAGCGTATTCGGCGTGATGCGGGCGTTGGCTGGCAAGGAGCGGGGACAAACCCTCCAGGTCGAACTGGTGCGTGACCGCAAGCGCCAGACGCTGACCGTGAGCGCTCCGGACCGCGATCAATTCATCTTCGGCCTGCCGCCAGCACCGCCAGCCCCACCGACACCACCGGCACCACCAACACCACCAGCAGCACCGGCACCGCCAGCACCACCGCCAGCACCGGCGAGTGCGCCGACGCCGCCTTCAGTCGCTGCCGCAGCGGTGGCTTTCGGCACCGCTGGCGTTGCCGTCTAAAGCCTTGCATCGCGGCCAACAGCGCGGACCAGGATCGGTCGTCTCAGTCGATTCTGGTCATCAACTGCAGGCAGATCGCCACGCCCCATCCCCAAGCGGCGTTCAGCAGCAAAGCGCCGACGACGATTTTGCCATCCACCGGAATGCCCTTCATTGGCATCACCAAGCCGAGCGCCACGATGCTCGGCAGGAGGGCGCCGGCCAGCACCCAGACCCAGGTACCACTCAGTCCACTGACCCGCATACCGAGCGCGATGGCAATCGCCCAAAGCCCGCCCCAAAACGCCAACGACACGACCTGCGGCACCCCTAAGGGTGGCACGGCAGTCAGATTCCAGGCAGCGCGCGGGCTGATGCCGGCAGCATGCAGCACCGCCATCAGACCCTGATGAAACACCAGCGTGGCAAGAAATCCGGCGACAAACAACTTCAGATGCGCAATCAGCATGGCCCTCTCCAACAGTCCACCGCCGCGACCCGTCGCACGGCCGACCAGCAAAATCGACACTGACGACAGCGCCATAGCACCGGCCCGCAACATCGATTTTGCCTGCGGTCGAGCCTAGCGATTCAAGCGCTCATTGACCAGCGCCGTCACCACCAGCGGATCGGCCAAGGTGGAGATGTCGCCGAGCTGCTCGGGCGCGTTCTCGGCGATCTTGCGCAAAATCCGCCGCATGATTTTTCCGCTCCGGGTCTTCGGCAAACCCGGCGCCCACTGCAACCAGTCCGGGCTCGCAATCGGACCGATCTCGCGGCGCACGCTGGCCACCAATTGCTGCCGCAATTCATCGCTCGTGTTGATGCCAACCTTGAGAATGACGTAGGCGTAGATGCCCTGCCCCTTGATGTCGTGCGGCGCTGCCACCACCGCCGCCTCGGCTACCGCCGGATGCGCCACCAGGGCGCTTTCGACTTCGGCGCTGCCAATGCGGTGGCCGCTGACATTGATCACGTCATCGACGCGACCAGTGATCCAGTAGTAGCCATCCGCATCGCGACGCGCGCCGTCGCCGGTGAAGTAACTGCCGGGATAAGTGGAAAAATAGGTTTCATAAAAGCGTTCCGGATCGCCGTAGACGCCGCGCATCTGACCTGGCCAGGAATCGAGCAGTACCAGATTGCCATCGGCAACGCCGGCCAGCAACTGACCTTGGGCATCGACCAATCCCGGCAAAACACCCGGCAGCGGCAGCGTTGCCGACCCCGGCTTCAGATCGAACGCGCCGGGTAGCGGCGAGATCAGCGCCCCGCCGGTTTCGGTCTGCCACCAGGTATCCACAATCGGACAACGCTGCTCGCCGACCACCCGGTAATACCATTCCCAGGCTTCCGGATTGATCGGCTCGCCGACCGTGCCGAGCAGCCGCAAGCTCTTGCGCGACGTTTTGCGGACCGGGCCATCGCCTTCGCGCATCAACGCCCGAATTGCCGTCGGGGCGGTATAGAAAATGCTGACCTGGTGGCGATCCACCACCTGCCAGAAACGCGACATATCCGGATAATTGGGCACCCCTTCAAACATCACGGTGGTGGCACCATTGGCCAGCGGGCCGTAAACCACGTAACTGTGGCCAGTCACCCAGCCGACATCGGCGGTGCACCAGAACACATCTTCGGGTTTCAGATCGAACACCAGCGCATGGGTATGCGCGGCATACAACAGATAGCCGGCGCTGGTATGCAAAACGCCTTTGGGCTTGCCGGTAGAGCCCGAAGTGTAAAGGATGAACAAAGGGTCCTCGGCCTGCATGGGCAGTGCTTCGTGCACGCAGGAAACGCCTTCCAACACCTGATGCAGCCAACGGTCGCGCGCTTGCCAAGCGACCGCGATGCCGGTGTGTCTGAGCACCAGAACGGTTTTCACGATCTCGGTGCCCGGGCGTTCGAGCGCCGCATCCACATTGGCTTTCAACGGCAGCGATTTGCCGCCGCGCCAGCCACCGTCGGCGGTAATCACCAAAGTGCTGGCGCAATCGACGATCCGCCCGGCCAGTGCCTCCGGCGAAAATCCGCCGAACACTACCGAATGAATCGCACCCAGGCGGGCACAGGCCAGCATCACCACGGCGGCCTCCGGAATCATCGGCAAGTAGACGGTGACCCGATCGCCTTTGCGCACGCCGAGATCGGTCAGCGCATTGGCCATCTGGCAGACCTTGGCGTGCAATTCACGGTAACTGATTCGACGCGCTGGCTGGGTCGGATCGTCCGCTTCAAAAATGATCGCGGTCTTGTCGCCTTGCGTCGCCAAATGCCGATCCAGGCAATTGACCGAGACATTCAACTCGCCATCTTCAAACCAGCGAATGTGGAAATCTTCCCGGCGAAAGCTTACGTCTTTGATGCGGGTCGGCGGTTTGCTCCAATGCAGCCGTTGCGCGGCGGCACCCCAATAGGCGTCGGGATCGGTCTCGGCCAGCCGATAATCGCGGCGATAGTCGGCCATGGTGGTATTGGCGCTCGCGCGGAACTCGGCACTGGCAGGATGAATCTGCGACATGAAATACCCTCCAATAAAGTTGCCTCCAGCGACGACGGCAACGTCAAAGCAAAAGTGCTGGCAGGCATTAAAGCCCAATCGCGCAACCCGCGCCATGGCACTATCGTAGCTGGGTCAAGCGTCGGCCTGGTCAAGGTCAATTCCGAAACCAGCGGTCCACGTTGCCACCAGCGAACGGCAACCAACCGTCGGCGCCTGCTAAGCTCGACGGACTTGGTGGGATGCTGCCCGCAGCGCGCCGCAACCGCACGGACGCGGGCTGGAGCGCGGGCCACCGACGTCGGCACGACCGCAACGGTGGACGGCTGCCAGCCAACGTTGCCGCGCCACCGGTTGCTCCACATGATTTCCAATAGATGAGCCCTACGCCGATGAAGTGGTTGTCCCTGTTATCCCGCCCGGCCCACGAAAGCGCCGATCCCAAGAAACGCGCCCATGCCATTGAACACGAAAACAGCGCCGAGCTGATTCAGCGCCTACCCGACTTTGCCCGCCATGACCGCGACGCCACGGTGCGCATGAACGCGCTCCGGCGGATCGACGATTTGTCGCTGCTCGCCGATCGCGCCCGGCTCGATGCCAGTGCCGAAGTGCGCGCGCTGGCGCAGTCACGGCTGCGCCAATTGTTGCTCGACTCCACCACGGCCATGGTCCAGCGGCAACGGCAAGTGCGGGTATTGGACGACCCGGCGTTACTGGAGGAAGTGGCCCGACAGGCAGCCGAAACCGATTTGCGTCGCGCCGCCATGGAACGCATCCAACGCCCCGGCCTGATTTTCGAGCGCTGCCTGAAAGACCCCGACCCGGTATTGCGCGCCGAGCTGCTCGACCGCATCGAAGAACCGGCGCAATTGGAACGTCTCGCCAAGGCCGCGCGCAAGTCCGACAAACAACTCGCCCGCCGGGCACGGGAACGACTGACCGCGATCCAGTTGCAACGCGGTGACACCCAGACGATTCGCGAACGCGCCGAAGCCCTGTGTCTGGAACTTGGCAATGGTCTGCGTCAAGACCCGCAGACCTCGGCGCCACGACTGCAAGCCATCGAACGGGAATGGGCAGCGCTGAAACCAGCGCCCGATCCAAGCCTTGGCACCCGCTTTCAGGGGCTGTTGGCCACGCTTCGGCATATCCACGATGCGGCCCAGCGACCCCTGCCGGTGGCAACCACGGATCGCGAGCCGAACCCGGCAGCGGCGGTTGCCGCTGACACCGAGGCAACGCCTGCCGATGCCCAGTCCACCGCAAATACCACCGCTGGCGGCGGGGCGGCTACGGAAGCAGTTACCGAAAGTGCTGACGACGTGGTGGTCGCTGCTGCCAGCGACGCCGACCCCGAGCTGGCCAGCGCGGCACTGCAAGCCATCGCCACCGCGCTGGGTGATGCCAGCGCGGCCAGTGCAGGACAAATCTCGGCACTCCAAGTGGCGCGCCGCAAAGCCCTCGCCGAAGCGCGCCCGAACGCCGCCAATGATTTGCTCGATCAGCACATCGGTGACTGGCTGAGGGCCGCGCAAGCGCAGCAGGCAGCGAGTCTCGCCGAACGCAGCCGACTGCAAGAAGCACTGCGGCAATGCCTTCAGGGGTATGCCGATGCCGTCGCCAATGGCCAATTGCGCCAGGCCCGCGAACTGCGCAGACAGGCGCATGCGCTGTTGGCCAGTTTGGCCGCCGCTGGCGCGCCGACACGGGCGACGCCGATCACATCCATCGACCAGGACTTCGATCAACTCGCCCGCTGGCAGCACTGGTCCAATGACACCCAGCGCAAGCAACTCTGTGAGCAGATCCACGCCAGCATCGGCAGCGGCGAACATCCCGATGCCGTGCTCAACCGGGTCAAAGCCGCGCAAGCGCAATGGCAGCAGTGGCACGACGCCGAGCGCGACCCGAGCCGGGTCAGCACGGCTGAAACCGCGCTCGACAAGCGTTTCCGCAGCCTCTGCGACCAAGCCCTGCAACCGGCGCGGCCGTATCTGGAAAAGCGTGGTGAATTGCGCGCCCGCAAACATCAGGACTTGCAAGCGTTCATCGCTGGCATCGAACAAGCGCTGACGGCGGAGCCGACCGCCGCCGCCGCCGCTGGTCTGCGCCGTCAGTTGATCGAGCGTTGGCGCGAACTCGACGAACTCAGCGGCCGCGACCGCAAGCCACTGAGTGAGCGCCTGCGCCAGGCCAAAGAAGCGCTTGACCTGCGGCTGCAAACGCACCACGACGGTGTGGTTGCCGACAAGCAAAAGTTCATCGCCCAAACCCGGCGACAATTGCTCGCCGCCAACGGCGCCGATGCCGTCTCGGCGGCGAAGTCGGCGATGGCTAAATGGAAAACCCTGGCCCACAGTGATCGCAAAACCGACGACGCCCTATGGACCGAGTTTCGTCGGCTGGTCGATCCGGTATTCGCCCAGGCCCAAGCCGAACAACAAGCCAGCGCCAGCGCCGCCGCAAGTGAACGGCAGGCACGTAGCGACATTCTGCAAGCGCTGCGCGATCTAGCCACGAACCCCGCTGACCTGGGGCAACTCGACACGACGCTGGCGGCACTGAAACTGCGTTGGCAAGCACTGACTGGCAGCAGCCGCGACGACGAACGCGCTTACGATCAAGCACTGGCCGCGCTCGCGCTGCGGCGTCAAACGATGCAATCCGCCAGTCATCGGGCCGCCCGCCAGCGCGTGCTGGAGCTGCACCAGCGCTTGCTGGCGTGCGCTGCAATCGCCGACCCACAGGGCCGCGCCGAGGCCTGCGCCGAGTGGCAAGTAGTGCTCGCCGAAGCGGCGATTCCCAACGCCGAACAGAAGGCGCTGAACGCGCATTTGGCAAGCCTTCAACAGCGCGCGACGACCACTGATCCAGCGGCCTGCGCCCGCCTCGAGCGGCTGGCGGTGCAAGCCGAGATTCTCGCCGGAATCGATTCACCAGCGGCCTCGGTCGGTCTGCGCAAGCAACTGCAAATGGAACGCCTGGCCAATCGCCTGGGCGGCGGAGCGGCACCCGTGGCAAGCGCACTTTGGCTGGATTGGCTGGCGCTGGGCGGCATCGCCGCGCCCGAGCGGGCGCCGTTGGATGAGCGACTTCGAGTGGCTTTTGGCGTCTTGTTCGAGCGCGCGCCAGCGCCTTGATCGAGCGGCCCTTCGTGGCTCACGGTTCGTCCGCTTGCGCTGAATCCAAAGACCCAAAAAAACGCCGGGATAGCCCGGCGTTGTTGCAGTCACCCGGCCGGCCACTCAGACCGGCATCACGTCCTCGGCTTGCAGGCCTTTCTGGCCCTCCACCACTTTGAAACTGACTTTTTGGCCTTCCTGCAAGGACCGGAAACCGCTGCCCTGAATCGCGCGGAAATGGACAAACACATCTGCGCCCCCTTCGCGTGCGATAAAACCAAAACCTTTTGCGTCGTTGAACCACTTGACGGTGCCAACCTCACGATCCGACATTGCGCTCTCTCCGAATGGCTTGAAACCAAAAACGCCGCGCTGCGGCCACTTGCTGGGATTGCGCGAACGCAGGTCACTTCAGTCTGACAATGGCTGGGGTCAACACTGTCCATCAGCGCCGACCGACCCGACTGGCGACCCGGTTCCAGCCACCGGCGGGTGGCTGGCAAACCCAACGGCGCGAAAGTTAGCACGACTTTTTTGCAAAAAAAAGCCAGTCTTTGCGGCGCCGCCGAGCCGATGGCTACTCGGCTGAACAGGCCGGGCGGTTCGGCTGAACGCAACCGCCCTGCCCCGCCTCAACCCAGTCTAGCGACGGGTGGACTTGGCCTTGGTCTTGCCTGGGGCCTTTTGCAACTCCGGCACCAGCACACCGAACTCCAACGATTGCGGTGCCCGCTGCGAAATCACCCGGTCCTTGGCCTTGACCGGCTTTCTGGAGGCATTGACCGAGCCGATACTGAACTTGTCTTTGACCTGATCGACGTGCACGGTACCAATTTCTTCGTCTTCCGAACCCAGTGAAATGCCGGTTTCCGGGTCGATCAGGGCCGAACCCGGCCGCTTCAGCGTCAGTCGGTCACCGACTTGCACGGCGCCAACACCCAGATTCAGATAAACGTTGCGGCCTTCGACCTTGATTACCGAACCCGCTGCCGATTGCGCACCAATGGCCTGGATCA
>Ga0210033_1000383_pt1 | contig 41802 bp, 38 predicted proteins | sample CryGeymeta201501_FD_185465 | JGI IMG/M metagenome (GOLD analysis project Ga0210033, IMG submission 185465) | Groundwater microbial communities from Crystal Geyser aquifers in Utah, USA - Crystal Geyser metaG 2015-01 (SPAdes) (version 2) | ecosystem: Environmental > Aquatic > Deep subsurface >... | reverse complement strand
CACCCGTGTGGTGCACCCCGTGTCACTTGTCAAGGAGCACGCCTCATGTTTTCCATTTACGGCACGTCTGGCCAGCTGTTTCGCGGCAACCTGGAGCAGTTGCGCCAAGTCGGTGGTGTCGGGGCGCTGGCCCGAACCCGGGCCATTTTGCCGGTGGCACGCGATGGGCGCGACCCTGGCGAAGCCGGGCCTGGCGCGTTGCCCACCGGGGTCAAGCATCCGGCCGTGTTAGACGCCTATGCCCAGACCCAGCAAGGCCTGCAACAGCGCCGCCCGCTCACCCGCGTGGCCGACCTGATGAACACCCAGCCCGTCACCCTGCCCGACACAGCCACCGTGTTGCAGGCTTGGCAACTGTTGGCTAACAAAGGCATTGGGCAAGCGCCGGTGGTGGATGCCGCCGGGCATCTGGTGGGCTTGTTGACACGGGCTGATTTGCTCAAACCCGAGCGCCTGCCCGACCCAGATGCCCATGCGCTGGTGTGGCGCGCGCTGCAGCTGCAAAGCGTTAAGGACATCATGTGGACCCCGGTGCCCAGCGCCGCGCCGGACAGCGACATTCGCCATGTGGCGCGGGTGCTGCTAGACACCGGCCTGCCCGGCCTGCCGGTGGTCGATGAGCAGGGCCAGGTCAGCGGCTTTGTGTCGCGCTCAGACATTTTGCGTGCCGTGGTGGCCGACCCGCCGCTGGATTTGTGGGGTTGAGCTCAGCGCGTGGCGCGCCTTCAGTTCCAGCCAATGACATCAAACCCCTTGTCGCGCAGGCAGCGCTGCACATAGTTGCGGTACAGGTTGCTGGGTTTGTCGTTAAAGGAACCCGCTACAGCTCCGGCCGAGCCGCCCACCGCAGCCCCGGCAGCGCCCGACCCCAGCACGCCTTCCACACCGCGCCCGCGTATCAACGCCCCAACGGCAGAGGCCACTCCGCCGACCGCTGCGCCCTTGGCTGCACCGCGACCCACTGCGTTGGACTTTTCATCCGGGCTCAACCCAGCGCGTTGGGCGTTGCCGATGCACTGGTCGGTTTCGCGCTGAGCCTGGGCCTCACCCACCCGGTTCAGTGTGGCATTGGGGTAAAGCACGGGCCGGGCTGAGGGGCTTGACGGTCCACTGCTGGCGCAGCCTGTTAACAGCGCGGCACTGATCAGAACCGCAGTGGCAACAGAGGCAATAGGGGTAGAAAGAAAGTGCTTCATGGTACGGGCACTTTACTACAAGCCGGGTCCGCTCATTCAAGACATCTGTTGATGTTCGGCTATGAATAGCTTTCAATACTTATGGATTAAAACAAGCTGTAGCCCTTGTAATACCTGTGTCACTAGCTATTAAATCTGACATTTTCTGGCAGCTACCCTGGGCGCACCAGTCGTAGTCGGGGGTGAACTCTGAGCGCGTCAGGCGCAGTTCCACCGGGGTGCGGATAGCAGGCGTGTACACATACCAGCCGTGCTGCAGTACCGCATCGGGCGGCGGCTCCATGCCAGCGGCAGAGCCTTTGATGCGTGCTTGCACCGCCAGTAACACCGGCTGACCCGTGGCTGGGTCAAGGCGCACCGCGTAGTCTTCTTCCCAGCGCACCTTTTCGATCGAATGCGTCCAGGCCAGGGTGAATTCGGTTACCGGCACAAACACGGCCGGTGTGCCTTGCAGTGCCGCAGCCAAGCTCAGACAAACACCCAGTGTGCTCATAGACACCGCAAAGGCGCTAGGGTGGTGATGCTGTGGGTGCTTGTAGGGTCGACTTCAGTCGACCCCGGCGGACTGAAGTCCGTCCCACGAACCAAGCTACGGGTGTCAGACCGTTCTACCAAAACCAGTGCGCTCATGCGCTGCGGCTGCGCCACACATGCCAGGCGACAAACGCCGCCACCGCAGCAAAACCAATCTCGTCGGTCATGGGCAGCGCCACCACCAGAAAACTCGCCGCCACAATCGCCGTTACCCGCTCGGCCGCATTCAAGGGCGTCAGCAAGAAACCAATCGCGCCGGCCCCCCACATGCCCACCGCCACCAGCGCCTTGAGCACCACATAGGCGGTAGCACCCAGGTCGTCGCCTTGCAGCATCAGCGCCGGGCTGTACACCGCCATGAACGGCACGATGAACCCGGCAATGGCCACCCGGATCGCCTGAAAGCTGATCGCCAGACCGCTGGCACCGGCAATCGGCGCGGCGGCAAAGGCGGCCAGCGCCACCGGCGGCGTCAGGTCGGCCATGATGCCAAAGTAAAACACGAACATGTGCGACACGATCAGCGGCACGCCCAGCTTCAAGAGCACCGGCGCGGCCAGTGAACTGGTGATGATGTAGTTGGGAATGGTCGGTATGCCCATGCCCAGCACCAGGCAAATCAGCATGGTCAGCAGCAGCGCCAGAAACAGGCTGCTCTCGCCCACGGCAATGATGCGCCCGCCCAGTTCGGCCGCCACGCCGGTCAGGTTGATCATGCCAATGATCACGCCCACCAGCGCGCAGGCAATGGCTACCGGCAGCGCATGGCGCGCGCCGTCCACCATGGCTTGCACCGCCAGCTGGCGCGCGTCAGCCCCGACGCGGCGCGCGTAGGTCAGTGCCACCAGCAGCGCCACCAGCACAAAAAACGTACCCACACCAAACTTGAAAAACCCCGCGCAGGCCAAGCCCAACAGCGCCCAGAACAGCGCGCGCAAGGGCGTGCTGCCCACACCGGTCATGACCGCCGCGCCAAAAATCAAAATGACGGTCAGCGCCAGCCCAACGGTGCCTGAAAACAGCGGCGTGTAGCCCGAAAACAGCAGCACCACCAGGCCGATCAGCGGCAGCAGCAAATGCCAGCGCAGCTTGACTGCCGCCCAAGGGTCAGGGCATTCGTTTTTGGCCAGGCCGTTCAAACCCTTGCGTCCGGCTTCCAGATGCACCATCCAGAACGCGGTCAAAAAATACAGGATGGCCGGAATCAGCGCTGCCTTGACGATGGTCACATACGGTACGTTGATGGTCTCGGCCATGATGAACGCCACCGCGCCCATCACCGGCGGCATGATCTGCCCGCCCATGCTGCTGGTGGCCTCCACGCCGCCAGCAAACGCCGGGCTGTAGCCAAAGCGCTTCATCAGCGGAATGGTGAACTGACCCGTAGTGACCACATTGGCCACGCCCGAGCCGTTGATGGTGCCCATCAAGCCCGATGAGATGACCGACACCTTGGCCGGCCCGCCGCGCGTGTGGCCCACCGTGCCCATGGCAAAGTCAGTGAACAGCGCGATCATGCCGGCCTGCTCCAGAAACGCACCAAACAAGATGAACAAGAAAATATAAGACGACGACACATAGGTCGGCGTGCCGTAAATGCCCTCGGTGCCAAAGCCCAGCGTGCCCACAATCTGGTCCAGCCCAAAGCCCCGGTGCGCCAAATTGCCTGGCAGGTATTGGCCAAAGATGCCATAGAGCAAAAACACGCCGCACACCACCGGCAGCCCCCAGCCCATGGCGCGCCGCGCGGCTTCAAACACCAGCACCACAGTGACTACGCCCACCACCCAGTCGGTGGTGATGAGTTCACCGGCGCGTTGCGTCAGATCTGCCTCGTACTGCCAGTGGTACAGGCCAAAAACAAAACCGGTGAGCCCCAACGCCCAGCCCAGCGCACGGCCGATGCCGCTCCAGCGTGCGCTGTTCCCAAACGGCGGGTACAGCAAAAAAATCAGCCACAGCACAAAGCCCACATGCACCGTGCGCACCACCTGGCTCGACAAAGGGCTGAAGGCGGCGGTGATGAGTTGAAAGCTGGAGAACGCGAGTGCTATCCAAAAAATAGCTGTTCGCGCTTGTTTTGATTGGGCTAGAGCAGTATTTTTCATATGTGGTTTGACCCGTTTACAACAACAGCAACGAGTGGTGTGCGTTGGGTGTCTGACGTAGCGGAATAAAGGAGGAGGCTTGGCGCTTTGCGCCAAGCCGGGGGACATCCGCGGAGTTGGACACCCAGCGCGCGCCGCGGGGTAAACCCAAATAATCCATCAGGCGGCACTTTGTACCTGCATGATGCCTGGCGGGCGATTTGCGTTCATTTTGCCCGTCCGTTCGTCGTCCATAGCTACGGCTATGAACGCCTCTCGGCCAGCCAAACTGAATCGCAACTCGCCTCGCCATGCATTCATGCCCTAATGGATTGTTTGGGTTAAACCCAACTGCGCGTGCATGGATGGGCTGTTACTTGATCAAACCCACTTCCTTGTAGTACTTGGCCGCACCCGGGTGCAACGGAATCGGCATGCCTTTGATGGCGTTGTCACGCTTGATGGCTTTTGCGGCATTGTGCGCAGCGTAGAGCGTATCGATGTTTTCATACATGCTCTTGGCCATTTGGTAGGCCAGGTCGTCCGACACGCCGGCGTGGGTCACCAAAAAGTTGGGGATGGCGGCAGTGGCCACGTCTGCGGTCTGGCCGGTGTAGGTGTTGGCCGGAATGATGGTGGGCTGGTAGGCAGCATCGCCCACCTTGGCCACCACGTCAGCGGGCACGGCCACCACCACAATCTTGATGGCGGTAGCCAGGTCACGAATCGAGGCGACACCCAGGCCAGCGGACTGCAAGGTGGCATCCAGCTGGCGGTTTTTCATCAGCTCAACCGACTCGCCAAAGGGCAAATATTCCACCTTGCCGAGGTCAGCATAGGTCAGCCCAGCGGCCTTCAGGATGGCGCGGGCATTGAGCTCGGTGCCCGATTTGGCGGCACCGACGCTGATGCGCTTGCCTTTCAGGTCGGCCAGCGTCTTGATGCCGCTGTCGGCGTTGGCCACGATCTGGATGTAGTTGTTGTAAGTGGCAGAGAGGCCGCGCAGTTTGTCAAGCTTGGTTTTGAAGCCCGACTCAGCGTCGCCCTTCCAGGCGTTGGACACCGAGTCGCCCAGCGCCAGCGCCAGCTCACCGCGGCCGGCTTGCAGCAGGTTGAGGTTTTCAGCCGATGCCTTGGTGACCTGGGCGGTAGAGCGGGTGTTGGGGATGGCTTTGGCGTAAATCTGGCTCAGCGCCACGCCCAGCGGGTAGTAGACGCCGCTTTGGCCGCCGGTGAGGATGTTGACAAACTGCTGCGACTGAGCCAGCGCCGCGCTGCTGATCAGGGCCGCGCTCAAGCTTAACGTGAAACAACGCCCACAGCCGACAAGAATGGCGTGTCGTAGGGCCGACTTCAGTCGGCCATGGCGGGTTGAAACCCGCCCTACGCAGGGCACGCGTGTTTCATGCTTTGGGGTGTCCTTGTTGAACATGGACGTTAACGTGAAACAACGCCCACAGCCGACAAAAATGGCGTGTCGTAGGGCCGACTTCAGTCGGCCATGGCGGGTTGAAACCCGCCCTACGCAGGACACGCGTGTTTCGTGCTTTGGGGTGTCCTTGTTGAACATGGACGTTAGACCCAGGCCGATTTTTCTGATGAGGTGCATAGGAAGACTCCTGTGGGTTAAAAAATGAATTATTGGCCACACCCAGCACTTTGGGTGCTGGTGTTTTCCCCCGAAACCAGGATATTTTTAAGCCCCAGCCGGGCTCGGCGCAGTGGCCGGTTTGCTGCCGGTGCGCAGCGTCAAGCCCCCGGCCTGGCGCTTTTGCTCGCCCAGCGCGGGGCGGGTGATCTGAGTGCTGTAGCGGTTGCGCAGCTCATGCACCTGTTCGGTCAGTTCCATTGCTGCATCTATTTTGTCGGCATAACGGTGCAGCACCAAATAAGCGGTCTCAATCAACTTGCCGCTGAGGGTTTTGGTTCCTTGTGCAATCAGGTCTTTCACCGCCGCTTTGGGGTCGCCCTTCATGCACAGGGACATGGCGTTTTCAGCCAGCTTGAGCACCTGGGCATGGCCGGCGCGCACACGCTCGGCATAGGCCGGGTACACCGCAGCCGCGCCAGCCATCAATTCAGACAAGGAACGGGTGCCGGCAAAGCGCAGGCCCAGGGCATCCACCACCGTGTCCACCTCGTCAAGATGGATGGCTTTGTCGGCCAGCTGAGCCAGCAGGGCAATCAGGTTGGAGGCCGATTCAAAGTCAAACTCGGGCTCTTTAATGCGTCCGCACAGGTCACGTACCACATTGATCACTTGGGCGTATTGGCGTTGTTCAATGAGCTGCAACGCGTCTACCATGATCGCCAACCGCTGGTGGCGCTGGCTGTCCGGTTGGCGCTCAATCAGGCGCACAAAGTCATCCTTGCAGCGTTGCAGACCCTTGCGGTCACCGGTTTCAAGCCGCATAAAGGCCAGCAGCACCAGGGTCTGGCAGTCAAACATTTTGGAGTCCAGCCCCATCCGGGTGGTGCGGTCCAGAATCAGCTCGGCTTCTTTGCGATCTCCCGAGTAGTAGCACATCAGCCCCAGGTTTTGCATGCGTGAAATCGAGGCTGGGGTGAGTGTGCTGGCCATTTTGTAGGTGGCCAGCGCGGCATCAAATTTGCCCTGCTCAAACTGGGCACGTCCCATCACGTCATAGGCATCGGCGTAGTTGGGGTCTTCGCTGATCAGGTTTTCCAGCGTGCTGACCGCTTTGGCGGTCTGGCCTTCGTCCAGTAACGAGCGCGCCACGCCCAGCTTGGCCCAGGGCAGTGTCTTGGCCTCCACCACCGACTGGTAGAGCTTTTGCGCCTGGTCATACTGGCCGGTGCGCAGCATCAGTTCAGCCCCCACGCGTGCAGCGTAGAGCCAGAACAGCCCCTTGGTTTCAAAACGTTGCTGGCAGAGTTTGGCCGCGGCTTCAAAGTCTTCGGCTTCAATGGCTGTAAAAATTTCCAGCAAGGACAGCTTGCGGATGCGAGCCTGGCGCAACCGCTCGCCCAGCTGGGTGGCTTTGTGCGGCTTGAGCAGGTAGCCGTCCAGCGCCGACTCGGCCGCTTCGGCGACCTTGGCGTAGGTGGCCTCGCCGGTGACCATGATGAACACGGTGGAAAACGGCAACAACTGGTTACGCCGCAAATCGTCCAGCAAATCCTGGCCGGTCATGGACTCGGCGGGAAAGTGCAACTCACACAGCACCACGTCAAACTTGCGGTATTCAAGCTGGCGGCGCGCATCCACCAAGCGTGTACACTGTATTACATTGCCCATGCCAAAGTCGCGTAGCTGCGACACCAGAATCGAGCGCGAGGTGGGATTGGCATCAATCACCAACGCCTGCAGGCCAGACAGGTCGTCTTCAGGCAACGCCATGGCATGTTTGGGCAGTGGGGTAGCTGGTGCAGCTGGTGCATGGGGTAGGCAAGGCAGAGCTCCTTATTTTTTTGAATATCAAAATGGTAGCACCGCAAGCCGCATGCAACTTAATTTTTGCAGAACGGGATGCCAATCTAGTCAAAATACCAGTCATGACCAAGCCCACCCATGCAACTCCTGATGCGCCTGCGCTTGCGACCCAGCCCCGTAACCCTTTGCATGGCATGACGTTGCAAGCCATTTTGACCGCGCTGGTGGACTACTACGGCTGGCCCGGCCTGGGCGAACGCATTGCGGTGCGCTGTTTCACGCAAGACCCCAGCATCGCCTCCAGCCTGAAGTTTTTACGCAAAACACCCTGGGCGCGCGACAAGGTGGAAGGGCTTTACCTGTTTATGCTGCGCGAGCAAAAACGCCAGCATTAACAGGTAGGGGTTGCCACCATCACCAGGGCAGTTTTTCACCGTTGTAAGCGACGAACGTGCCACTGTCTGCGGGCTTGAGCTGGTTTAATGTTTGTAGCATCTCACCCACAGCCAATAAGGGCTGGCGGCCAATTTGCTCCCCCTTGAAGGGTTTGGACAGCCCGGTGTTGACGGTGCCCGGATGCAGGCTGACCAGCACCGCCTGCGGGTTGCTGCGTTTGACCTCAATGGCGGCGGTTTTCAGCAGCATGTTGAGCGCCGCCTTGGAGGCGCGGTAGCTGTACCAGCCGCCCAGGCGGTTGTCCTCGATGCTGCCCACTTTGGCTGAAATCACCGCCAGCACGCTGCGCTGCGTATCCAGCAACGGGCAGAAGTGGCGCAGCACCAGCGCAGGCCCCAGGGTGTTGACGCGAAACGTGGCTTCAAGCTGCGCGTAGTTCAAATCACCCAGCTTTTTTTCAGGACTAAAGTCCGCCGTGTGCAGCAAGCCAGCGGCGTTGATGATCAGGTGAAATTTACCGCTGTTGTGCAGCTGTGCGGCCGCCGCACCGATGCTGGCCTCAATATCAAAGTCCAAACATGGTTCAGAGTGACGATGCAGCCCAACCACCTGGGTGCAACGTGGGTTGGCTTGCAGCGCTTGCACAAAAGCCTGGCCTATGCCGCCCGATGCACCTAGGATCAACGCACGAAAACCGTCTGGAAAACTGTTCATGGGCATCATTTCACTATGGTTTAAATAGCTAATTAAACCTGATTTTAAAGGGCCGGGAGGCTTTTGGACTTTCGGTACATCGGCTGCAATCCGACCACAGCAGTCTATTTTTCACCGGCTTTTTGGCTCATGGCTGCGGCTATGAGCCAAAAAGCTGGCAAAAACTGCCCTTGCTGGGGTCGAATTTGGCTACGCCGCTCTTCGAGAACGCTTCGATGCTGAAAGTCCGACAGCCTCCTAGAGGATAAATTAATGAAAAATTTTTAACCACCAACATGCCCTGCACCAGGGTAAGGTCGAGATGTTTCGGGGTGAGCTGGTGTCGTGTTTTGAAGTCCCGGCTCGAATAGATCATCCTAGATTCCTCAGTAGAACGCGCTACCACCCAAAAGGTGAAACTGACTGAGACTGAAATAATCAATTTCCGCATCCCTTATTGAAGAAAACAAGCGGTCAACTGAGGAATCCAGGATTCATGTGCTGGCTCAATTGCAGCTGCGTGGTTTTGGCACGCTGCAGATTCCGCAAGCTTTTGACGACGCGGTGCTGGCGCGCATTCACAGTTCACGTCACCTTGATTTTTTGAAAGCTGCCTGGCATTGACGGCTGGGGCGTGCTGCCCGGCCAACGCGGCGTGTGATGCTCTGCCGTCGGTCTGGCCGGGCGTAGCTTACGCAGCGATGTGTTGCCAGCCAACTTTGCGGCGCGCATGGGGCTGTGTTCAATGGATGCAGGCACGCCGCTCACCGTGGGCACCTGGGTGGCAGCGCGTGCCGGTGCGGATTGCGCCCTGAGCGCGGCAGCCGCCGTGGCGGCGGGTGAGCGCGCCGCCTTTGCTCTGACACGCCCACCCGGTCACCATGCCGGTGCTGATTTCTTTGGTGGCTACTGCTTCTTGAACAACGCCGCGCTGGCGGCGCAGCAACTGCGTGACCAAGGTTTCGAGCGGGTAGCGGTGCTGGACCTGGACTACCACCACGGCAACGGCACGCAGGCCATCTTTTATGAGCGCACTGAGGTGTTTTTTTTACCAGCATTCATGGCGACCCGTCTACTGAATACCCGTTTTACCTGGGCTATGCCGATGAGCAGGGTGCTGATGCCGGGCTGGGCTTTAACCGCAACCTGCCCTTGGCGTGGCTCAGACTTTGCCCTGTGGCGCGCGGCATTGACCACTGCTTTGCAAGGCATCCAAAGCTATGGCGCGCAAGCGTTGGTGGTGTCACTAGGGCTGGATACCTTTGAGGGTGACCCAATCGCGGGCTTCAAGCTCCAGAGCGCCGACTACCTGCAAGTGGGGCAAGACCTGGCCGCGGCAGGCTTGCCCACGGTGTTGGTGTTTGAAGGCGGCTATGCGGTGGCCGAGGTGGGCATCAACGCGGTGAATCTGCTGCAAGGTTTCATGGAGATGACCTGAGGGGCAGAACTTCTTACATCAATCTGGCGACAGTTTGATGTTCGTCAAACAGCGCGCAGCAAAAATATAGTTTGTAAGTGTTTACCCTTGGTTCCTACTTGAGCGAAGGTTTTATCAGAAAACTGTAAGCCTGCCTCGTAATAGTCTGTACCGCATCTAAGCGGGCACCGCTAAGTGCGTAAAAGGAGCCGCAAGAAATTGAGGCTCTGTGTCCAATTCAAACTAGGAGACTTCATGAAGCATGACTATGACAGTAATGCCTACTGGAAAGAAACCCTGAAGCTTTTGAGGAACGTTCTGATCCTCTGGTTCTTGGTGTCTTTCGGGGCAGGCATTTTGTTTGTTGACTTTTTCAACCAATTCCACCTCGGTGGTTACCCCTTGGGTTTCTGGTTTGCACACCAGGGTTCCATGTACATTTTTGTGATCCAGATTTTTTACTACGCCTGGCGCATGAACAATCTGGACGTCAAGTTTGACGTTCAAGAAGAATAAGGAGCACCTCTATGGAACTTCAAACCACAATTTATTTAATGGTCGGTCTGAGCTTCTCGATTTACATCGGGATTGCCATTTGGGCTCGTGCCGGCTCGACCAGCGAGTTTTATTCTGCGGGTGGCGCGGTGCACCCGGTGTTGAACGGCATGGCCACCGGCGCTGACTGGATGTCTGCTGCCTCCTTTATCTCCATGGCTGGTTTGATTGCCAACATGGGTTACGGCGGCGGCTTGTTCCTGATGGGCTGGACCGGCGGCTACGTGCTGCTGGCCATGTTGCTGGCACCGTATCTGCGCAAATTCGGTAAATTCACCGTGCCGCAGTTTATTGGTGACCGCTTCTACTCCAAGGGCGCTGCCGTGGTTGCTGTGCTGTGTCTACTGACTGCGTCATTGACCTACATCATCGGTCAAATGACCGGTGTGGGCGTGGCCTTTGCGCGTTTCCTGGGCGTGTCGTCCGAGACCGGTATTTACGTCGGTATGGGTATTGTGTTTTTGTATGCTGTGTTTGGCGGCATGAAAGGCATCACCTACACCCAGGTGGCGCAATATGTGGTGCTGATTCTGGCCTACACCGTGCCGGCGATCTTCATCTCTCTGCAACTCACCGGCGTGGCTATTCCGCAATTGGGTCTGGGCTCCACCATGGCGGGTACTGACGTATCTTTGCTGATGAAGCTGGACTCGGTGGTCACTGACCTGGGCTTCGGTAAATACACCACCACCACGGCGGGCAGCACACTCAACATGTTTGTGTACACCATGTCGCTGATGATCGGAACCGCGGGTCTGCCGCACGTGATCATGCGATTCTTCACGGTGCCCACGGTGAAAGACGCACGTGCTTCTGCCGGTTGGGCGTTGGTGTTCATTGCCCTGCTGTACACCACGGCTCCTGCTGTGGCGGCCATGGCCAAGTTGAACCTGCATGCCACGATCAATTCTGCTGTGAACGCGGGCGGTGACTTGTACGCACCCGAAGCCAGCCTGAAGGCTGATGCGCAACCCGACTGGATGAAGCGTTGGGAAAAAACGGGTCTGCTGAAGTTCGAAGACAAGAACGGCGACGGCCGCATCCAGTACTACAACGACAAGACCAAGAACCCCGAGGCAGCCGCAAAAGCTGCTGCCGCTGGCTGGAAAGGCAATGAATTGTCAGTGAACGCCGACATTATTGTGTTGGCCAACCCTGAAATTGCCTTGTTGCCCAATTGGGTGATCGGCTTGGTGGCTGCGGGCGGTTTGGCTGCGGCGCTGTCCACTGCTGCGGGCTTGCTGATGGCCATTTCTTCGGCTATTTCTCACGACCTGATCAAGGGTATCTTTGTGCCGGACATCTCTGAAAAAGGTGAGTTGATGGCGGGCAAGATCGCCATGGCGGTCTCGATTGTGGTTGCGGGCTACCTTGGTTTGAATCCGCCCGGATTCGCTGCGGGTACCGTGGCGCTGGCCTTCGGTATTGCTGCATCCTCGCTGTTCCCTGCCATCATGATGGGCATCTTCTCCAAGAAGATGAACAAGGAAGGCGCGATGGCCGGTATGTTGGCGGGCTTGTTCATCACCTTGTTCTATGTGTTTGCGCACAAAGGCTTGTTCTTTATCAAGGGCACGGGTTACCTCGACCTGATTGGTGGTCCCAACCCCTTCTTTGGCATCACACCAGAAGCTTTCGGTGCCATTGGTGCCTTGGTGAACTTTGCGGTCGCCTTCCTGGTCGACAAAATGACACCCGAGCCGCCTGAGCACATCCAGCACATGGTTGAAGCAGTGCGTATCCCGCGCGGCTCCAAAATTGTGAACGGTGCCCACTAAGGTTCATCGAACCGTTTGATCAGCCCCTTGCCCGCCTGGGTGGGCAGGGGTGACAATCAAAGCCCTGTCGGTGTTCAAGCTGGCGGGGCTTTTTAATTAGGACTTACGCAAAACTGTCCCAGCGTTGTTGCAGCGCCTTGTCGTACCAGCCGTACTACCTGCGGCGCAGCGTCTAGCCGGGACAATTTTGCGCAAGTCCTGCCAATTTGTATTGGAGCCTTTCATGGTGTTTGATATCAGCGTCGCAATGACGTGGATTTTGTTTTTGGCGCTGTTTCCGATCTGTTTTGTCTGGTTGCGCCGGGCCTGGCGCATTGCCGTTAAACGGGATTTTTCCGAGGTTGCCATCAAGCAGGGTGAAGCGCCACCCAACCCGGAAAAATTTGCCCCCTACGAGATGGCCATCAATTTGATTGCCGGTGTGATCGTGGTCTGTGTCATCGTGGCTGTGCTAGGCGGGTTTTGGCATTACGAAGTTTGGAGCGCGGTGGCGGGCAGCACCATCTGGAGCAAGTTCATTGCCAGTTTTGCCCTCAGCCGTCATGCCCATGCCAGCTGGCTTAAAGGCAAAGCCTGAGATGAACCCCGGCTTGACCGCACAACGTCTGGTGGCCTTGTTTGGTGTGGGCTGGCTGCTGTTGAATTTTCCGTTGCTGGGCATGTGGGATGTGGATGCCATGGTGCTCGGCCTGCCTCTGTTCCCCACCGCTCTCATGGCGCTGTGGACACTGTTGATTGTGGCCTTGGCCTGGTTGATGGAACGCCACAGCCAGGGTGACAAGGACGACTAGCCATGCTCTCGCCAGTGCTGGTTGTCGGTGCTTCGTTTGTCTATTTGCTGCTGCTGTTTGCTGTGGCCAGTTTTGGCGATTGGCGCGCCGCGCAGGGTCGCTCCATCATTGCCAACCCCTGGACTTATGCCTTGTCGCTGGCGGTGTATTGCACCGCCTGGACTTACTTTGGCAGCGTTGGGCGGGCAGCCTCGGGTGGCATCTGGTTTTTGCCGATTTACCTTGGCCCCACCTTGGCCATGACGCTGTGCTGGCTGGTGCTGCGCAAGATGATCCGCATTGCCAAAACCTACCGCATCACGTCCATTGCCGACTTCATTGGCAGCCGCTACGGCAAAAGCCCACTGCTGGCCGGCCTGGTTACTCTGATTGCGGTGGTCGGCATCGTGCCCTACATCGCGCTGCAGCTCAAGGCAGTGTCGGCTGGCTATGGCTTGCTGACCGCCACGTCGGTGACGGCGTTGCCGCTGCAAGCGCACTGGACGCAAGACAGCACCTTTTACATGGCCTTGGCGTTGGCCGGGTTCACCATGGTGTTTGGTGCGCGGCATCTGGACTCGGCCGAGCGCCATGAAGGCCTGGTGGCGGCGATTGCGTTTGAGTCGCTGGTGAAGTTGATCGCCTTTTTGGCAGTGGGTTTGTTTGTGGTCTATGGCCTGTTCAACGGCCTGACGGATTTGTTCACCCAGGCGCATGCCGTACCTAAGCTGGCCAAGTTGCTGCGCTTGGAGCAGGGCGGCTCCTTTGCCTGGACGCAGTGGTTTGCGCTGACGCTGCTATCAATGTTGTCGGTAATTTTTTTGCCGCGCCAGTTTCAGGTGATGGTGGTTGAGAACGTGTCGGAGCAGCATTTGCGCCGCGCCGCCTGGGTGTTTCCGTTGTATTTGCTGGCGATCAATTTGTTTGTGTTGCCGATAGCCGTGGGCGGTTTGTTGTACTTCAATGGCACGGCGGTGAACGCCGACAACTTTGTGTTGTCGCTGCCCCTGGCCGCCGGGCAGTCCGGCCTGGCCTTGTTTGCGTTCATTGGTGGCTTGTCGGCCGCCACCGGCATGGTGATTGTGGAAACCATCGCGGTGTCAACCATGGTTTGCAATGAACTGGTGATGCCCCTGCTGTTGCGCACTGCACACTTCAAGGCTGAAGCCGGGCACGATTTAACCCGCGTGCTGCTGCTGATTCGCCGTGCCGCCATTTTGCTGGTGCTGGTGTTGGGTTATGTGTATTTTCATCTGGCCGGCGAAGCCTATGCACTGGTCAGCATTGGCTTGATCAGCTTTGCCGCCGTGGCGCAGTTTGCGCCGGCGGTGCTGGGCGGTTTGTACTGGAAAGGAGCCACGCGGCGCGGGGCGCTGGTGGGCTTGAGTGCTGGTTTTTTGATGTGGGGCTACACCCTGATGCTGCCTTCGCTGGCCAAGTCGGGCTGGCTGGACGATGCATTTTTGACGCACGGACTGTGGGGCTTAAGCTGGCTGCGGCCCGAGCAGTTGCTGGGTTTGCATGGCTTGGACAACCTGACGCATTCGCTGTTTTGGAGCCTATTGGTCAATCTGGGGGCTTATGTGGGCTTGTCTTTGTGGCGCGCCCCAAGTGGTGTTGAAGCCAGCCAGGCGCTGCTGTTTGTGGATGTGTTTGAGCGCACCAGCACGGCTCGGCCGGTGTTCTGGCGTGGCCGCGCCACCGTGCCCGATTTGCTGCGTTTGTGTGAGCGCTTCATGGGCGTGGAGCGGGCGCAGGCTTTGTTTACAAGCTATGCACGCCAGGTGGGAGCACGTGCCGCCAAAGACATCACGCCAGATGCACGCTTGGTGCAGTACGTTGAGACGCAATTGGCCGGTGCGGTGGGCAGTGCCTCGGCTCGGGTGCTGGTGGCCAGCAGTGTGGAAGAAGAAACTCTGACCCCCAACGATGTGCTGCGTATTCTGGATGAAACCTCGCAGCTGCGCGCCCATTCACAAGAGCTGGAAGAAAAGTCCAATTCGCTCGAACGCGCTACTGCCGAGCTGCGCGCGGCCAATGAGCAACTCAAGAGTCTGGATCGGCTTAAAGATGATTTCATGTCGTCAGTGACGCACGAACTGCGCACGCCCCTGACCAGCATCCGGGCGCTGGCCGAGCTGATGCGTGACGACCCCAAGATTGATCTGGCACACCGTAAACAGTTCATCAACATCATCGTCAGCGAGACCGAACGCCTGTCACGCCTGGTCAACCAGGTGCTGGACATGGCCAAGATCGAGTCCGGCCATGCCGAGTGGCATACTGCCGATGTAGACCTTTGTAGCCTGGTGCAGCAGGCGGTGGTGACCACCTCTGAGCTGTTTCGTGAGCGGCAAACCCAGGTGCTTGTGGACTTGCCCAAGACCCCGTTGATGCTGATGACCGATGCCGACAGGCTCACGCAGGTGTTGTTGAATTTGCTCTCCAACGCGGCCAAGTTTGTGCCGGTGCCCGCTGGTCGGGTTGGTGTAAGCCTTCAGGGGGACGATGCAGGGGTGACAGTGCGGGTAAGCGACAACGGCCCGGGTGTACCGGTTGAGCAGCAGGCACTGATTTTTGAGAAGTTCCGCCAGGGTGGCGAAGCGGCCAACCGGCCGCAAGGTACCGGATTGGGCTTGCCGATCAGTCGCCAGATTGTGGAACACTTTGGTGGACGTTTGTGGCTGGAAACCAGCACCGGGCAGGGCGCAGTTTTTTGCTTTTACCTGCCCAAAAAATAACAAGTAAGGGCTTGCTCATGAATAAGCTGTACATTTGGTCTCCGGATTTGGGATGCAATGCGAGGCGCAAAGCGTGCCGTGCTGCTCTGCTGCACAAGCGATTTGCAACGATGCAGTGCGCCCAAAGTTGGCGAGTCACATGTGCATGTTATTTGTGAACAAGCCCTAAGGAGACAAGCATGAGCCCAACCATATTGGTGGCCGACGACGAGCCAAACATTGTGATCTCGCTGGAGTATTTGCTCAAGCGTGAAGGCTACACCGTGGTCACCGCGCGGGACGGCCAGCAGGCGCTGGACGCGATGGCGCGTGAGTTGCCTGACCTGGTGCTGCTGGACGTGATGATGCCCAAAAAGACGGGCTTTGAAGTCTGTCAGGAAATCCGCAGCAATGAGGTGATGCAGGCTGTCAAAATTTTGATGCTCACCGCCAAGGGGCGCGACACCGACGTAGCCAAGGGTATGGCGCTGGGCGCAGACGCTTACATGACCAAACCTTTTGCCACCCGTGAGCTGGTGCAAAAGGTGGCCGAAATGTTGGGCCGCCCTGCATGAACCGGCTCAAGCTGGATCGTCGGCTGGTGCTGGCGATTGTGGTCATTGGCGTGGCCACGTTGGTCTGGCTGTTGGTCACCATCGGCCTGATTGCCTCGACCCTGGCGCCGGCACAGCTTGCTCTGGTCACCGAGCAACTCGCGCCCCGGCTGGTGCTGATTGGTTTGACCTGGCTGTTCGGGCTGGTGTCGATTGCCGCCACCTTGCGCTGGTTGTTTCGGCGTTATGCCTCGGCTCCGGCACGCCTGCTAGAGCAAACCCAGGTGTTGTTGGCGGCGCCCAAAGCCGCACCCATGGATCACCATGGCACCAAGGAAACCCAGGCCTTGGCGCAAGCGATTTTTCAACTGGCCTCGCAGCGAGATGGTTTGCGTGAAGACGTGGCGGCTCAAATTGTTCAGGCCAGTCAAAGCGTGCAGCAGGAAAAAAACCGTTTGGCCGCGCTCATGGCCGAGCTGACCCAGAGCGTGGTGGTGTGCAATCTGGATGGCCGCATCATCTTGTACAACAGCCGCGCCAGAATGCAATTCAAGGCCATCTCCAGTGCGCCTGCGTTGGCCGGTGGTGCTGAGTTGATGGGCATTGGTCGCTCTATCTACGCGGTGTTTGACCGCCAGCTGGTGGCCCACGCGCTGGAGAGCATCCGCCAGCGCATGGAGCGCGGGGCGGCCAGCCCGTCGGCTCAATTTGTCACCACCACGCAAGCCGGGCAGTTGCTTAAAGTGCAGATGGCACCGGTGCGCCATGTGCAGTCGCAAGTCGATGAGGCTGACATCAGCGGCTTTGTGCTGATGCTCGACAACGTGACCCGCGCGTTTGAAGAAGAACATCTGCGCGACCAGTTGCTGCACGGCCTGACCGAGGGCAGCCGCTCGTCGCTGGCCAACATCCAGGCGGCGGTGGACATGCTGGCTTACCCCGACCTGGAGGCCGACATGCGCGAGCGCTTTTTGGGCGTGGTGCGTGAAGAAGTGCACAGCATGAGTGAGCGCATCACCGGCATGACGCAAAAGGCCACCGAGGGTCTCAAGGCACGCTGGCCGCTGGAAGAAATGCTGGGGTCTGATGTGCTGCTGGCCGCGCAACGGCGCATACAAGCGCGCAGCCAGCGATCGGTCACGCTGGAGAACCTCGATACCAGCCTGTGGCTCAAGGTGGACAGCTTTAGCCTGACGCAGGCGCTGGATTACCTGGCCATGCGCTTGGTCGACGAGTTTGACATCAAGTTCTTCCGCCTGCGCCTGCAAGCCAGCGGCAACCGGGGGCAGCTAGACCTGATCTGGACGGGGCAGGCCATGAGCACTGAAACCGTGATGAGCTGGGAAATGGACAGCATGCGTTTCGGGGTCGAGAGCACGCCGCTGACGGTGCGCGATGTGGTGGAGCGCCATGGTGGCGAGATGTGGTTTGAGCGTGAGCGGGTGCGGCATGAGGCTTTCTTCAGGTTTTTGTTGCCGTTGGCCAGTGTGCAGGAGCAGTTGGATGCGTCGCAGCTTGCACCCAGTGATGCGCGGCCCGAGTTTTATGACTTTGATCTGTTCAAAACCAGCGACCAAAGCAGCGCCCTGGACGACCGCTTGCTAAGTGATTTGACCTTTACGGTGTTTGACACCGAGACCACCGGCTTGAGCCCGTCCGAAGGCGACGAGATCATTCAGATGGGCGCGGCGCGCATTGTCAACAGCAAGCTACTCAACCAAGAAAGCTTTGAGCAGCTGGTCAATCCCGGGCGCTTGATCCCGGCGGCCACCATTCCCATTCACGGCATCACACAAGACATGGTACAGGGCAAGCCACCTATCACCGAGGTGCTGCCGGCGTTTTATGCCTTTGCCCAAGACACGGTGCTGGTGGCGCACAACGCCGCCTTTGACATGAAGTTTTTGCAGCTACAAGAAAAAAACACCGGCTTGGTTTTTAACCACCCGGTGCTTGACACCTTGCTGCTGTCCGCCGTGGTGCACCCCAACCAGGAGTCGCACCGCTTGGAGGCGATTGCCGAGCGTTTCAACATCACCGTGCTGGGTCGCCACACCGCGTTGGGTGATGCGCTGGTGACCGCCCAGGTCTGGCTGCGCCTGATTCCGCTGCTGCAGGCCATGGGCATCAACACCTTGCGCCAGGCGCGTGAGGCAGCACAAAAGACGTATTACGCCCGGCTCAAATATTGATTTTTCAGAACCATTAAGTGCTACATAAACTATAGCTCTGCGCCAACGTAAGTCGGTAGATCGTAGTTGATGAAAGTTCAAATTTCGCAGGCAATGGCGAATCACCTGGGCTCCAAGTCATGCGTTGCACAGCGCGATCTGTGGAGCGAAGCGTTGACAGGAGAAACCGGTAGGCCAGCCATTGAGTCGCAAAATCATTCAGTCGGGCATGCCCATGACGTAGCTATGACCCATGATCAGTTTGCCCTTGATCTCAATGGTGTCAAGCAGTGGCTCAAACATGTCAATCTCATGGATATATTTGCTGTTAAGTCCTTCGAAACACTTGGTTAATTACCCCCACCCCGGATGCCCCGGTATCTTTAACCTGAGATTCCTCAGTTGACCGCTTGTTTTCTTCAATAAGTGCACATGGACATTCATTATTTCAGTGTCAGTCAGGTTCGCCTTTTGGGTCAGGGCGCGTCCAACTGAGAAATCTAGGATAAAGTCACAAAATGTTCAGTTTTTTCAAAAAAAAATCCAACCTACCTTCATCATCAGCTGATGCTGCCTTATGTGACATATGTCCAACACAGGGTGCTTTGCAAGATCAAGTGAGGATTGTGGCTCCTGACAAAAGCCCGCCGACACGAACCTCATGGCTGAACAAACTCAAGACCGGTTTGCGCAAAACCGGCATCAGCATTGCCACTGTTTTTACCGGTACGCAGATTGACGATGCTTTATTTGAAGACTTGGAAGCCGCGCTGCTAATGGCCGACACGGGAGTCAAAGCCACCGAACATTTGCTGCAAGACCTTAAACGCCGCGTCAAAGAAAACAAGCTCACTGAGCCAGGAGCCGTTAAGGGCTTGCTGGTCGAATCACTGGCACAACTGCTGACACCGTTACAGCAGCCGTTGGTGATAGGCCGTTTTAAGCCCACAGTGATCATGGTCGCCGGGGTAAACGGCGCGGGGAAGACCACATCCATTGGAAAACTGACGCGACATTTGGCGGCATCCCACGCAACCGTGTTGCTGGCAGCAGCCGACACCTTTAGGGCTGCAGCGCGTGAACAATTAGGCGTTTGGGCAGACCGTAATGCAGTGGACATCATCAGCCAGGAAGGCGGGGATCCCGCCGCGGTGGCGTTTGATGCCGTGAGCGCGGGCAAGTCGCGTGGCCGAGATGTAGTGTTGGTGGACACGGCGGGGCGCTTGCCCACGCAGTTGCACCTGATGGAAGAATTAAAAAAAATCAAGCGAGTGGTTCAGAAAACCGGTCTCAGCGACCCGACCTCTTCAGACAGTCTGCCACCACATGAAATTTTGCTGGTGATTGACGGTAACACTGGACAAAACGCACTGGCGCAAGTTAAGGCTTTTGACGACGCGCTGGGACTAACTGGCCTGATCGTGACCAAGCTTGATGGCACAGCCAAAGGCGGTATGCTCGCAGCGATAGCACATGAACGGCCGATTCCGGTGTACTTCATTGGTGTGGGTGAACAACTTGAAGACCTGGAAACCTTTAATGCACGTGAATTTGCTCAGGCTCTTTTGACGTAACTTTCATGCACTTTACGGCCACCGACTAAGTGCAAAATAACCATATTTTTTTATCCTAATGTCTGTGGTAAACATCGCCGTCGTCACCCCCGTCTACAAGGTCTGTAACCACGTTTTAGGCGTATTGAAAGGCATTGGTACTGAAGTGGCCAAGATTTGCGCGGTGGCCGACTACTGCCCCGATCACCCGGGTAATTTTGTGCTAGCCAACAGCGCCGACCTACGTGTGGTCATGCTGAGACACTAGGTCAATCAGTGGGAGGGCTGCGCCATGATGACAGATTACAAGCCTGCGTTATGCGAAGACATGGATCTGATCAATGGCGATGGCATACAGAAGCAATAGCACCCATGCGTACAATTTCCGACTGCATCGCATCACGCCAAGACAACTTTTTACTCTTGCGTTTCATCGCTTCATGCATGGTCATCTTTGGCCATAGCTATGCTCTTGGATACAACCCATCCGGCGAGCTGGATTGGCTGACGCGGTACACACTGCTTTTTAGCGGCACCCATGCGGTGCAGATATTCTTTTTTGTCAGCGGCTTTCTTGTGACCATGAGTTACGAGCGTCGCCATTGCCTGTGGACTTTTGCCAAGGCGCGCACCTTGCGGATTTTTCCGGCTTTGGTGGTCTGTGTCACGTTGACTGCCGTTGTATTGGGACCGCTGGTCAGTGAACTTTCAGTGGGGGCGTATTTTCGGAACCCATTGTGGCGGGCTTACCTGCTTGGCAACATCTCATTGCTCGATATCCAATACAAGTTGCCAGGCGTGTTTGCGCACAACCGTTACGCGGACGTTGTCAATGGTTCTTTATGGACTATTCCGGGTGAGATGCAAATGTATTTTTACGTTGCGGCTCTGGGTGTTTTAGGCCTGTTGCGATCGCGCCTGAGGTTTAGCCTTGCTATTTGTGGACTGCTGGCGTTGGCCGTTTTTTGGCCAGCGCAAGTGCGGCTGTTGTCGCAACACGATTTTTACGTGTTGGCCATCTTCTTTATCCTTGGTGCATGTTGCTGGATGTTTCGCGAGCGTGTGATCGTCAGTGGCTATGTGTTCTTGTTGCTGTTGTTGGCATGTGCGGTGCTATACCAGCAGCCTGGGTATTTTTGGGTGCTGGGTGCAACTACCGTGTACGGTTGCATTTGGTTTATCTATGTGCCCCGGTTGCAATGGTTCAATCGTTTTGGCGACTACTCTTATGGTCTTTACCTGTACGGTTTTGTCATTCAACAGTTGGTGGCAGGTTTGCAGCCGCAACTTGCCCCACTTGGGCTTTTTGCCTTGAGTCTTCCGCTGACTTTGTGTCTTGCTGCAGCCTCTTGGCACCTGATTGAAAAGCCTGCTCTGCGGTATAAATAAGCTTTTTGATTGATGCCTTACTGATCCAGTACTGGCTCCACGAACCAGCAGACCTGTTCAATCTGGATTGAGTTGCACACACACACACTCTCTCTGCGCTCTTGTTTACCCTGCCAACTCGGCTACTTCGCTCTTCTAGGTAGCGTTGGTCGCGGGCCTCCAAGCGGCGTTTGCGAATTGACGCCTGTTGCCTTCAGGCACAAGTTTACCGGCCGCGTCAGAAACAAAAAAAGGGAGCCGAAGCTCCCTTTTTGCATAACCGGTAAACCGATTATTTAGACAGGCCGTTGATGGCGTCTTGCGACACTGGCTGTGCGTCGAGTGCATTGGTAGGCACGCGGTCACCGCTATTTTCGAAGTCAACGCCTTGGGCGTTGGAGGTGTCGATCACAGTAGAGCCCACAACCATGTAGCTCTGAACGCGCAGTGTTGTACCAGTGTTGGACACAATACGCAGACGATCGTTGCTGCCAGCTTTCGGCGCGGTTACCACTGCATTGCCTGCAGTTGAGGTGTAAACCGTTGAAGCGCCAAATGGATTGGATGCTGCTGGCGCTGTGGTCAACAGTGCTTCAATCGCTTGATTGCTCAAGTTGAGTGCTTCACGTGGCGCCAGTTGGGCAATCTTGCCAGATGGACCGTAGGTGCCATTGGCATAGATCATTTGGCCAAAAACGTCAGCCGCATTGCTTTCGCTGTTGTTGATGATGCGAACCGTGGTTGATGGACCTGTTGCACCAAAGGTAGCGTAAGAGGCGTAGTTACGAACATCAATCTTGATGCCACCACCGATACCCGTCAATGTGCCTGAGCAGGTATTGTTTTGCTCGCGCAAATCAGGTGTTCCTGCAGGAGCAAGAGTATCTTTTGTCAACGTTGCAACAGCGGCAATGCCGCTTGTTTGTGGAATCAGCGCAGTGCCGGGGAAGTCAGCAAACAAATACGCACCGTTAGCCAACGCAGCAGCAGCAGCAGCCGTTGTAGGCGTGATGACAAGAACTGTCTGACCAGCAGTGGTTGTAACATCAGCAATGGCTGCACCTGTACCAGTAACAGCCCTGATCACTGTATTTGTTGGCCAAGCCGCAGGCAAAGTCAGGGTCACAGTGGCTGCATTCAGCTCAATCTCGCCTGCGGACTTATTACCAATATCATCTAAAACGTCAAAATCTCCAGCAATGAACGCACTGGCAGGGTTGAATGGGGTAACGCTGTCACCGTAGACATTGACGTAATTCAAATCCAAACCATTCGAACGCTGACGCAAATTGACCTTGCCGATGTAGTGACGAGTCACTGAACTACCTACAGGAACAGGAACACCTGGTTCCACGATCGGAGTAGCCCAGTTAGCGCCATTCAGACGGAAGTTCAAGAACGCTGCATCAGTGCGTGATGCGCTGGCAGCTGGTGTGAATTGGAAGTCGAGATTTTGTGTGAAATTCAGCAAACGAGCATCATTCGTTGAGCCGGAACGCAGGTGTTCTGAGTCAGGGGCTGCAACTGTCTGCAATGTTGCGCTGCCATTGTGATTAGTGAAGTGCTTGAAGTTGATGTCGAGTTGCTGATCAGGTGCAACACATGCCGTCGCGCCAGCTACAGCAAACAGGTTATTGAGGCCAGCATTGTTGGTGCCCAAAACGCCATCTGCGTTGACCGTAAATACTGGACCTTTCAAAAGGTTTGCAGGGTTGGCAGGAATTGTGATGTTAAAAGCCAAAGTCTTGCCACTGTTAGTCACAAATGCAGCAATGGATGTACCGGCAGGCAGGGTGGTTTGTGCAGCATTTGCAGCATCTGTGTATGCAACTTTTACCAAGGTAGTGCCGGTCACAGTAACCAAGGTGTCGGCGGCAGTAAACAGGTTCCCTGCCCCAATAGCCCAAGTGCCTTTGGCAAGGGTGTATTGCAATTGCAGTCGCTGTTCATTGGTACGAGCGTCAATGTCGCCAGCAAAATTATATGATTTCGAAGGTGCACGAACAACTTGAGCGTCGTTTTTGATCACTTCGATAGCCAGGGTGGCAGAAGAAGAGTCAATCTGACCCGCTTGGGAAACGCCAGATGCGATAGCCAGAACACTAGCAACAGCAAAAGCTATTTTGGATAGTTTCATTTAGTAAACCTCATTAAAGTTAAAACTGAATCAGCTTTCGGGTTTTTGCCAGAGCTCTCCCCCAGCTAGCCTGAAAACCTTAGACGGCATACAAATGCAATCTTCGGTCTTGACATTATAGGGGGGCTCTCAGTCACTTTCTGCCACCGGCATCGCACAAAAGTCAGAAAAAAATGCACGCTTTGTTGCTTTAGCGCAACCGCCGCAGGGTATTCCCCTAAAGCAGCTCGGTTGCGACCAACTTTGCAGTCTGCTTCAACCTGTACTGGGTGGCAGCTTGTTGCAGATCTGCTTGGCTTTGCACAATCATGCTGTTGTAGTGGGCATTGTTAATGCCCCAGAGCGATGAGTCCATGTCGTCACGGTGCCCCACCAAAAACGGCAGCACCACCACCACGCGCAGGCCAGGTTGCAACTGCAGATGGCGGTCAATGGTGTTGTCGTTGGCGTTGGTGTTGGCGTGATCCCATGTAGCCAGTACTTGCAGGGTAGGCTTTGCATAAATATTGTGCACCATACTGGTCATACGGTCGAGAGTGACAAAGGTGAGGCCTTGGTGCTCTTCGACTGCCAGCACCTGCGTGTCAGGGTGAATCTGTGCAATAAGGCCGGCAAATACATGCCACTGACCCTCATGCTGATCCAGCCAGTCATCCACCACGGGGCGGCGGGTGGCGTAGTCAGGGGAAAAGAGCACGTCGTCTTCCATCACTTCAAGTCGCGTCAGACCCGCCTGCAGGGCATGTTGCGCCAGGTAGCGGTAGCTCAGGGCGCAGCCGACCCAGCCGGGGTGCTGGCGAACGCCGTCGAATACTTTCACACCGGGGGGGCACACTTGCTCGAAAGCAGTGCGCCGCTGTGTGGTCTCGGGCATGCTGAGTGCCAATTTGGTCCCGGCGAGCGGGATTTTTTCGGTGAGTCGCTGCCACTCATCATGGCTCAGCACGCGCAATGCGTATAGGGCACGGTAAAGCATGAATTGAAAATGCTGCTCGCTGTGGCTCACAGCTTGGGTCATGGCTTGTTTCGATGCGCACACTGATGGCGGCTGCGCCTGCGTCAACAGTCGTTGCACGGCGGTGATCATGGCCGGGACGTCGCCAACGGCAACAAATTGCACCGCGTGTTGCAGCCCGGTGTGGTCTGCCATGTCGGCGCTGGCCTCGGACACCAAGGGTACGCCCAGCGACAGACATTCGAAAATGCGCGTGGATTCGAGCAGTGAACCCTCGTAATAGTGGATATTGACGACCACCTTCGCACTTAGCACCGCACGACGCAAGGCTGCGCCGAACAGATCACCTTCTGTGCGTACTTTAAAGTGTTTCCTCAGTTCTTTGAGCATGCTTTGGCGTCTTGGCGCATTGACATCGCCATAAAACAGCACATCGCAAGGGGTGTCTGGCTCAGGCGTTGGTTCGCCGTGTGCACTGAGGTGCTGTGCGTAGTGCGTCATGCCGCCAATGGGCACCAGGTAGGTGTGCGGATAAGTAATGCCCTGGGTTTGTAAATAGCGCAGATTGGCTGGCGCATAGTCAAGTACGGCCAGCGAATTCTCCAGCGTTTGGATGTAGCCGGGCGTAAACCAGCGTGAGCTCACAGACTGCTCCATTTGAAATGCAATGCGTTTCTCACCGGGTGGCAGGCATGCAAACATTTGGGGACAGACCACAATGTAGAGGTCCAGCACAAAGCCGTCTGAGGGAGCTTGAGTGAACACGCTGGTCTGGTAGCCGGCTTTCTCAAGGGCCTTGACCAAACTGTGGGCGACGAACAGGGTGTGCACCGTGGCCATGATGCCAATGTGCCGGGCGTTGGCCACAGCCGACGTGCGTTGCGTGGACTGGCTGTCGCGTTGGATAGCCATTAAACGCTGCCCCAATACGCGCCAATGCCCGCCTGCCAAGTGGCACAGGGCATTGCGCGCACGCCGTATGCCCTTTGCGGACAGCGCAGCCCTGAGGCCGCGCAACATTCGCCCAAGCGCCCGTAGCCATGCGGTGACTCGCCAGCTGCTTGAGGCATAGATTTCCTGCACCAAGGCTTGGCTTGCGTTCAGGCTTTGGATGTCACGCCGGGAGCGCGCCTCCAGCAGCGCCACGTTCGCTTCGAGTTGGGATACATTGCCGTTGAGCTGCTCAATTGCATTCATGTCATGGGCATGAATGCGTTGAAGTTGAAGCACTTGCTGGTCTAATTTTTCTATCCACTGGTGGCGCTGCTCACCCGAGGTGAGCAGTTGGCGTTCGCTGGTCTGGGTATCTTGCAACTGGTTCTGCAATATCAGCACCTCGGCTCGCTGCTCAAATCGGCTACCCAGTTTGGCAAATAACTGCGTGGCGTAGTCCTGTTCTGCCCGTTGCTGTGGATTGCGATGCTGGCTGCACAGTTGCAGCAACTCTGCTGGTTGTTGCGTGCCCACCAGTAGGACGCCCAGGCCGTTGCTGTGTGTAAATTGCAACGAGGGGTAACGCCCCGATATTTCGGCCCAAAGTTGGTGCACGCCAAAATCGTCTTTGAACACATGGGTGTCATGAAATAGCACAACTGCGCGACCGCTGAGTTTGGGCAACCAGGTTTCAAAGTCATGGCGCACTGCCTCATAGGTGTGCAAGCCATCAATGTGGAGCAGGTCAACGCTGGCATCTGCAAAATTATGCAAGGCTTCGTCAAAGGTCATGCGCATCAAGCTGGAGAATTCTGTGTAGTGTGGGTCGTGCGCTTGTTTGAGGGTTTGGTAGATAGACTCGTTATAGGCTCCCGTATGGGCATCGCCCTGCCATGTGTCAACTGCGTAGGCATGGGTTGCCAGGCCTTGTTCTTGAATGGCTTGACAGAATGCGAGGTAGGAAATGCCAGAGTAAGCACCCAGCTCAACAAATACACTTGGTCGTTGAACGGATACCAGCCACGAGCCAAAAGGGATGTGGCCAGCCCATGGCGCTGGTGCAGAAAAATGGTGGGGCTCCATTAGAGAGGCTTGGGAGGGAAAATTCATAAATCTGATTTGATGCACATTAACAGTCGCGGGGCTAAGAGCTCACGGCCATGGATATATGGGACATGGGAATGCCGATAAGCCCCCCAGAAGCGCTGGTGGATTCAGATCGAAACGTGATCGCATCAAAAAACCATTGGTGCTGCACGTGCTCTTGTTGGGTGCCATCGGCAATGGCGATGGTAATGCTGTAGTCGCCAACGGGCAGGCGGGGCATCTGAAAATGAAAGCGGGCATGCAGCGTATGCGCTGCGTTGCATGCGCAAGGTTGCTGCTCATAAGTTAAATGGGTGTTGTCACCAAAGAGCCCTTGACCCAAGCGGTCTTTAACCACGAACCCGACGATGGGGCGAGATAGGTCTTGCAAGGCTTGGACATCGACAGTCAGCACTACGTCTTCCCCACCCACAGCCCAAGCCAGTGGCTGGTCTTGAGCATTGCGCAGATTCACCTGTGTTACCCGTGTGCCACCCAGTCCGAATGAAGGGGCGTTGGGGTCAAACTCAAACAATTTCAAGTCGTTCCTCAGGTTGCTGGCGTTGAGCCAGGGCAGGCGCTGGTCTGCCAACGGGCCTTGCGAGTTGATTGCGGTTGGGATCAAGGTTTGATTTTCAGGAGTAGCCTGGATGGTGTCATGAGTTTGTGCTTCTAGTAATTGCGCTTGCTGGACTTCGTAGTAGGCCTGAAGATAGCGTTCGCACACGTCTTTGGGCGCGCCGTGCTTACGCACAATGCCTTTGTCCAGCCAGATGGCGTGGCTGCACAAGCTTTTGACTGCGGCAGTGTCATGACTGACAAATAATACGGTGCCGTGCTGCATGAATCCGCGCAAAAAACGCATGCATTTTTGTGTGAAAAAAGCATCCCCCACGGCAAGGGCTTCGTCAATAACAAGAATGTCTGCGTCTACATGTGCGATAACCGCAAAAGCCAGGCGCACCAGCATGCCGCTGGAGTAAGTTTTGACGGGTTGGTCGATGAAGTCCCCGATGTCGGCAAAGGCTTCAATGTCTGCAAATTTTTCGTGCGTGCGTTCATGACTTTGACCCAGAACGCTGGCGTTGAAATAGACGTTTTCTCGACCTGTAAATTCGGGGTTAAAGCCCGAACCCAATTCAAGAAGTGCTGCGACTCGGCCTTGTATTTCAATTTGACCTAGTGTTGGGTGCAGTGTGCCGCAGATCATTTGCAACAATGTGGACTTCCCCGAACCATTGCGACCAATGATGCCCACGGTTTGGCCCTTTTTTACTTCAAACGATATGTCACTCAGCGCCCAAAACTCTCGAAAGTAGTTGACAGTAGGCAAGCCGAACCAGCGTCGCAGGCGCGGCAATACAAACTGCCGCAAGCGATGACCTGGGCTTGCATAGATTTGAAAGCATTTATGCAAATTTTTTACGCGGATCGCCACAGTGTGGGCCAGGTTGGCATCAGAGTACATCGGCGAACCCCTTGCGCGTTTTCTGAAACCACGCAAAGCCCAGCCAGGCAACAACAGTGGCAACAAGCGCATACAGCAGTAACCCACCCCAATTCGGATGGTGGCCGCGAACCAGCACGGCACGCGATTGCTCAATGATGAAAGTGAGGGGATTGAGGTGCATCCATGACTGCATGGATGGTGGGAGCGACTGTATGGGAAAAAACACGGGTGATAAAAATAACATCGCAGAGGTCACAAGGCCAATGGTTTGCCCGATGTCGCGCATGTACACGCCCAACGAAGCCAGCGCCCAGGACAGTCCCAATGTCAACAAAAGAAGAGGCATAACGACTAATGGAAACCATATTGCAGTGGTAGGAATCGCTCCATTTAGTACCAATGAGACGGCCAGCAAGACAAATACGCTAACCAACGCATGAAAAGCTGCCGTCACCAATTGGACAACTGGCAATATTTCAACGGGGAAAACTACTTTCTTCACATAGTTAACGTTTTCCAATACTAATTTTGGTGCCCGGTTGATAACATCTGAGAACAGAGTATGAATGATGAGCCCCGCAAACAGAATGATTGCGAATTGTGTCTTGGAGTCCTCGCCCGTACCCCAACGCGCACGAAACACCACTGAAAACACAAAAGTATAAATAGCCAACATAAATAACGGGGTGAGGAATGACCACATTAATCCCATGATCGAGCCCCGGTAGCGACCAACAATTTCGCGATTGCTCATACGAGTGATCAATTGTCGATTGACCCAAAGCACATGGTACATGCTGAGTAGAGATGATGACGGAACTGCGTGCGGATTTATCACTGAAGAAACTCCATTTTTTATATTCCCTACAACCTCATTGAAGATGTTGCTTTACTTATTTGGCATGGGACTTGGCTCGGGCAATCATTTACGGTCGTCTAAAAAACCAAGCCCGGAAGGGGTGTTCTACCCATCGATAGCTTAACCATGCTGTTATAAAAGTCATTAGGGTGGCTGCAGTCATGGTGATGCCGAGTGAATACCCGGTAGCCTTACCCTGAGCCTCTGCTACACGATATAAGGGATAGTGCCAGAGATACAGTCCGTACGATATTCGCCCTATTGAGACGATTGCCGACATGCCCAGCAGCTTTGACAATCGATTGTCTGGCGCTTGCACAATTGACGCAATCAATACCAAGGCAAGCAGGGCAACGCCCATGTAACCCCATGGAAACATGTAGGGGTGCGTCCATTCAAAGTTCAGGATAGCCCACAGGAGCCCAGCTAATGCGACAACCCCAGAGACTGTTGCCCAACTATTCCCAGGTTCTACTTGTGGATCAACTGCTGCAGGCAACAGCGCCTCAAGACGGGTTGGCCGGATGGTATGAAACCAGCCTGCTAGTGCGCAGCCGCACAATAACGCCATCGCTCGGGTGTCGAGTCCGTTGTAAAGCCTGACAAGTGACGCACCTTGCTTGGTAAGTAGCCCCATCCATGCCATGCCAATTAGCGCACCGAGTGCGGCCAGGGTCACTACGCGCCAGCGTCGGGCAGCACTTTGGCCAAGTGCGCCAAAAACTAGTGCCCACAAAACATAAAACTGCTCTTCAATTCCAAGCGACCAAGCATGGCCAAGGTAGTCAGGACTGAGCCAATTAAAGGCACGAGCCCAGTGTGTCAAGGCAAGAAGTACGATTGTGATGTCGGTTGTTACCACTCTGGCCGTGCCTGGTATCAATCCCAGCAAGCTACCCAGGAAGTAAATTGCCAACATGAGCATCAAGGCGGGCTGGAGCCGCACGGCGCGTCGCAAAAAAAACCTCCCAAACCGCACACTTCCTGTGCGGCTGACTTCACGCAATAGTTGCGTTGTGATCAGAAATCCACTCAGGACAAAAAAAATATCGACGCCTAGAAAGCCACCACGAACCAGCGGTACATGCGCATGGAAGAGCATCACGGCCAGAATAGCCACACCCCTCAGCCCGTCAAGCGCGCGCCAGTAACGCATTGTGTCTTCAGCGTTTACGGGTGGCATCCAAAATTTGGCGAATTAACTCAGGGTCTTCTACGACAGTTGCGCCGGACGGAACTTTAACGCCGTTCACGGTTGCAGGCGCGGTCTTGCCAGCTGGTGCACCGGATGAGTCAACTGTGGGAATTGTCACGCCTTCTGGCGACCCAGGGTCGTCGGGTGTTGCGCTGGCGTCATTTGCCGGGCCTGCGGGTTGATTGATGAGGTTAATCATGCGAGCCGGCTGAGCGTCTTGTTGTGATGCACCAGGTACCGCCGAGCTTGGTAATTTTGAATGGGTGTCAGTAATTGCCGCTTTAGGCTGTGGTTGCAGCAAATTGACGGGCTCGCTTTCAATTGCTGCACGTCTGGCATCGCGGCTTGCTTTTACACGATCACGTACGCTGTCAGCCCAAGGACCGAGCGTGGCCTGATAGGCATCGGTTGCAGCCTCTGCGTCCGAAATGTCGTCAATGATGTAGGGCGTGATAAGTATCACGAGTTCAGTTCGCGCTCTGGTTTTGCTACTTCGCTCAAAAAGTGCTCCCACACCGGGTATGTCTTTTAGACCAGGCACGCCACTGTCGCTCAATGAGTTGGTTTCAGAAATCAATCCCGCAAGCATGACTGTGGCACCATCACGCAGACTCAACTTGGTTTCAACTGAACGCTTACTGATAGTGGGTGATGAGGTTACCCCGGTGGTTGTGGGTTCGGCGCTGCTGACCTCTTGGCTGATTTCGAGGTCAATACGGTCACCGGCGTGAATAACGGGGCGTACTCGCAGCAACACGCCTGTGTTGCGGTATTGAATAGTTTGCGGCACAACGCTTGTACTTGTGGAGAATCCTGTGCTGGTGTTGCTTATGCCCTGGCTGGTTACGACCGGTACATCTTGCCCAACGCTGATGCTGGCTGACTCGCCATTGCGGGTCATTATTTTTGGGTTGGAGATAACGCGGGAGTCACTATTGCTCGCCAATGCTGAAATGGCCAATTGGCGCAATGCGTTGCCACCAAGCAATGCATTCACAGACAGGCCGGCACCACTACTTTGAAAATTGTAAGTTGTACCGCTCAGTTTGATGGCAGGGTTGCTTCCGCCAAGCTGATCAAGTTGCCAACTAAACCCAAGGCTATTGTCGTCAGACAGTGCGACCTCGGCCACCAGCACATCAATCAGCGCCGATTTAACGGGTTTGTCGAGTTCTGAAAGTAGTTGGAGCCATTGCCGATAGTCTTCCTGACTACCACCTTGGAAAATCAGGGAATTTGTAGCGCTGTTGACTACAACACGGCGTTGGCGCGAGCCAGTGACCGCAGTAACAGGTGTGCCGCCTGCTGGGGGGGCTGAGCTGACAGCGGCACCACCGCTAATGAGATCGTTGAGCGACTTGGCCAATTCTTGGGCGTCGGCATTGCGAACGGGATAAGTGAAATAAGCACTGCCCGCCTGCACAGCAGTTAATTGATCCAGCTCTTTGACCCAGTCAAGCACGTGTAGCATAACTTCTTTTGATGTGGCAAATACCAGAACACTGTTGATTGGAGCTAAGGCCAGCAGCGTAATAGGTTCATGTCCACCTGACTGGTTGCCGACGGTATAGCCTTCTGCGCGCAGCACTTCACCCAAGCGAGCAGCAAACTCCGTAGCACCCCAAAAACGGGGCGCTATTCGGACGCTATTCTGACCTCGGAGGCTGGGCTGATCAAATACTTGCACCAGCTCAAGGGCTACTTGAACATCGTCTGGCTGCCCACTTATCAACAGGCCTCCGAAGTTATCTGCTTCCAATTTAACTTTGTCACCCAAAATGGATTTAAGGGTAGGCAAAAAATTAGAGGGACGAACGGCTACAGTTTCTATGTAATGGAATATCGGTCGCAATGGCATCGGCACGGTTGATTGTGCGCGGCCACGAAGCACAAGGGGCAATGTGCTCGCTGTGTTTGTGTCTGGGACTATGCGAATCAGGCCACCAAAGTCTTGTACGGCAACACCATAACTTTTTAGTAACTGCCGCGTTACTTCGGTCAATCGCGCTGCACTCAGCGGATTGGGGGTGCGGAATGTAATGAGATCGGTGCGCGCGCTTACAGCTGCGTCCATCGAATAGTTCATTTGCAAAATGCCGCCATAAACTGACTGAATGAAACCAGGCAAAGTCATTTGTTCAATGGACACGGTCAGGTCGCCGGCTGCATCGCTGGGCTGCGTTCTAGGCTGCGCAGGGCGTAAGTTGCCAGCAATGGGCGTAGGTGGTCTGGGCCCATTAGTTATTTGTGTCACCTTGGGTGACTCCGATGGTGCTGGACCAAGATTGCCCGATGAGCGATTTTCCGTGTGGCGTTTGAAATCAAGCGCGCCTGGCGCGGCTGGTGGCTTGTTTGCACAACTGGCAAGCGTCAAGCAGGCCAGCGAAACGCAGTAGAGAAAAAACCGTGGATGCTGTTTCATTAAATTGAGCTTCTGGTATTTGTCAAATCAAGACGAGCTCATCGCCTTGGCTCTTTGATCGGTGTAACGTGGCTGCCCGATAAGGCAGAACTGGGTTGATTTTCGGGTGCACCATGCAACACCGCAACGTTCAGCTTTTTTCGATCTGTGGTTATCACGCCAATGGCATCCGGGCGAACCCAGGCTAGCCTGCCACCACCAGGGAGCACATCGCCAATTTTGAGGAAACGTGGCTTGGGATCGCCCTCAAACTGGACAATTATTTGGGTTTGCGCGCCCCGTTTGACAATCCCGGTAATAAACCAATTGGAGGGAGTCAGTGGTTCGGCGCTCACCTGCCAAGCCAGTTTGGCTGTAGTTTCCCACATACGGTCTACCGCTTGACCTGCGACCAATCCGCCAGGAACGATCTCAGTCGACGTGTTCGATACAAGACCTTGGCCAGAGGTTGCTGCAGCCGGAGTTTCCTCCTCCAAGAGGAAAACAGGTTGTGGAAACGGGATTGTCGGCCTATTAACCACGTTGGCAGCTGCAGAGTGCGCAGGAATTACCGCTAATGACGTTGATGTTATGGATGTGAAACCAGCCCAACCTATCAATAACGTAATAGAAATGACCGCGATTGCAAATGAAAATTGAGCTATTTTGCGGCTCACGGTGTCCCCTTATTTTCACCTGACGATGCAGTAGCCTTTGCAATCTGCTTTTGAATGCTAACTATAGCGGCTGCTTGGCTTTCAATGCCGAATGTTTTTATAACCATGTCGGCTCGGCCACCACGAGCGGAAAATTTTTCGATTTTACGTAGCACCGGTCCAGTTTCAATGTCCCGCAACATTGGCATGAGCTTATCGCCAGCGAGGTTTACCGTCACGCGTACGCTCGTGCTGACCAACCCAGGTAAGGCCACCGAATCACGAGCACTTGTCCGCCCGGGCGTGCCAAGGTTTGAGCGAAGGAGACTCACTGAAGTCTCCCCCATTGCCGCCACTTGACAATTTGCCGACAACCTCTGGCAAAGGTCGGACATCGATTCCATTGCCTCAGCTCTGAACACACCCATTTGGACAACCTCAGGCAGCCGATTCAGCCAGGCAAGCTGTGCTTGACGAGCAATTTTTGCTTCTTGTACCCAGTCAATGGCGAGGTTGGCATTTTCTTCGCGCTGGCGCTGCCGCTCCATCTGCGCATGTTCAAGGCGCAGTTTGCTTAATTCGACTTGCCAGTCCAGGGCAACCGTGTAGCCCACAATCAGTACGACCAGCCAAATAAGCCATCTAAGTACAGGTGTCATGGTTGACTCTGTTTCAACTTTGCAGATGCCGTAGGGCGCATACGCCATGTAAATTTAAACCCTGAACCCCCACTCACGTCCACAAATCTGGCATCCTCGAACCATGGGTGGCTTTCAATCGCACCAAGTACAGCGGTCAGGCGCGGCTCACGTCCACTGGTTGCAACAAGAGTTGCCTGTAGTGTTGGAAGGTTGATCTCTAGTTCGCGCACGACCAGTCCCTGCCTTGTAATTATGGCCGCCAACTCAACCAGGATTTCATTGGTTCCTGGTGACGGCGCCAACTCACTAGCGGCATTGACCCACACGAGTATCTGTTGAGTAGCGCTGCGAGCTTTCTGTATCGGCTCCATTTCCGCAATGCGGCGGTCTTGAAATTCAAAACCTTGGTCAATGGCTTGTTGGTATGATTCTTTTTGACCAAAGAGCCAGGCACCCCAGCCAGCCAGTACAGCGGTGGTCAACACCAGCGTCGCAGTAACAAGGTAAGCCCAATTGACGATTGCACGGTGCTGCTTTCGGGGCGTTAGGTTGCGCCCCCAGTGTGGCTGATGAGCCAAGGCGATTTGAGTGACATCAGGGAATACCAGTTTTTCTGGCCAGCCTGATGCCTCAAGCTCAGGCGTCTGAGCGCAAAGGTCGACCCACCCAGTGCTGTCAAGAGAGTTATCCAGATATATGCTGTCAACGAGTTGCTTGTTGCTCCAGAGTTGCGCCTCGACCCCGCGGCTATCTGGTAAGCCCAACCAGGTCACGCCGTCTGCAACCGGCATACTGAAGAGACTGTGCGAAAGGGTGCTGAAGCGGCGATTTCCACCGAGCTTTGCTGCAAAGGCAGTCTCAATTGCCGCATCCCAAACCCATGCATGCAGCCAGTCTCCCTGGCGGATGACACAGGAGCCATAACTGACAAACGGGGCCGCTGCTTGCACCTGAAGTCGCGCAAAGGCCGCTAACTGCAGACGCGACACGCCCACGCAATTAATCCGCAAGTGTAGACTGAGTGAGCGCGGAACCACCAACACCAGGTTCGTCAGAACTGCTGGCAACCTCTTGAACACCGGTTTCTCTAACGGAGAATCGGCTCCCTCTGGGTTAAAAAGATAAGATTCGTGAAACATCGCTCGGCGTAAAGATAGGTGGCTGTTTTGGCCAAGGCAAGGGCTTAAGTGTACCAGTGGAGGCGATTTCAGAGCTAATTGTGGGCTGGCTTATGCGCCAGGGTCGGTCGTCATTTTCGGGATCGAGTTCAAGTGTGTAGGTCATACGCCACGGACCTGTTGGGTGACGATGTGTGATTCGCAGCACCTTTTGCACCTGTATACCTCCAGCACCACCGAACAGGCCACCATTACCCAGTAACTGATTATTTTGTGCAGTTCTTTCAGCGATTTTTTCCGCGTTGTCGCGCGCTACCGCCATATCTTGAATGATTTCGTCACTGAGTCCAACGGCTTTAAGCACTACTACAGGCGCAGTCGCCAAATTGAGACTGCTGCCCAACATGTTTATCTGGCCAAGAACTGTGAGGCTGTTGTTGCAACCATTGCGGGTAAAGCTGTCGCGGTGAGAGGACCAACCGAACACTTCCCACACTTCGGATTCTGAGAGCAAGGGGCTGTTACGGGGTGGGCGCAGCCCTTCAGCGGAATAGGTGTCACGTTCAGCACCATTGATGCGCCGTAGGTCATCGCTGTCTGTATAGTCTTCAAGGGCATCAACCAAAAACGGTGCTTGTTCGACTGGAACCCCACATACAAGCAAGAACCGAGTGACCAGTTCGCGGTTGACTGCGTTCAGATTGATCAGACCACCATGGTCTTGAATGGACTGAATATTGTTGTCATCAGTTTGGTACGGTGTGCCATCTGCCAAAACCGAGGTTGTCCCGTCAAAAAAATCAGCCACGCGGGGGCGCGCTGCAGATAACCAGTATTGGGCTTCGGCGCGACCTGACAAGGCACTACGAACAAATTCAGTGCGCTCGCGCAGTTGTGCGACACGCTCTGCAGAAGTTTTGGCCGAATCTGCAACCAATGCAACAACGATAGAGAGCCCGGCCATAAGCCAAAGTACGGCCGCCAGCGCAAATCCATGCGCAACTGTATAGCATCGTTGACTCGTCGGTTTCATTTAATTATTCCGAAGGCTTGGGCAAGTGCATTGTTTTTTGGACTCAAACCACCTTCATAGGCCGCAGCTCTAACCAACAGCCGGCGGCCATCGGTTTGTCGAATCAAAATGGCAGATGGCATAGGTCGGTACGTTGCCATGCCGGTTGGAGGCCATTGCACTAGCTCCTGACCACGGTGGTCTATATAACGGAACTCCAGCCGCCCAGGAAAACGAGTAAGCCGGATGGCCTCACTTGCATTTTGCATCATCGGATTTTCAAGCAATAAATCGGTACTGTTGTCGTCTTCACTGGCAGGTTTAAGCCGCAAGCGGGCATGTCTTGGAACGCCCGGCGGACCCTCAGGCAGCCCCAGTGTGATCATGTCCATCTGATCGTATTGACCTGTGAATGGCTTTTCGAGGGTAGGATCGATGACCATATTCCCGACGATGTCATACAGCGCACGTGACTGATTCCATCGCCCCAAAAAGCCGTTGCTTTGCTCTGTGCTGACTCGTAGCATTTGTGCAATCTGAGTAAATGCACCAGACATCAGAGCGACAGTGAAACCAAGAATAACGACAGTGACCAGCAACTCGACTAGCGTAACTCCACGTTGTGGAGAATGAGACGTCATGGCGATGTCCCACCACCGCTTGCACCAAATATACTTGCACTGCTGGATGATACTTGAAGGTAACCAGCTAGCTCCAATTTAAATTGGACCCACGGTGTGCCTGCAACTTTGCCCCGGGTAAGGTTGACATCAAGTTCATGTAATGATACGTCATATCGGGAGGCGGTACCAAGAACAGTCAAGGTATGCACGGCTTCCCGTATAGGGTGACTGCGCCATTGAAGTTGGTAACCCGGCATTTCTACAAGTCCTTCGGGTTGGGCAACTGGGTTGATGGCACGTAAATACTCCATTGCCTCATTTTTAGCGAGGAGACTGGCTTCTTCGTTTTTTAGGCGGCTCATGGCCGACACACTTTGACCAAACCAGGTGAATGCTACCGTCGCACCCAAACTGAGAATAACCAAGGCGGCGAGCACCTCAAGCAGGCTTATGCCCGCTTGCCTGCTGCATGCCACAAGGGCTGAATCAATGCGCTTCATGGTGGGCCTTGAGCTGGGCTCGAATGGAGACTTCGCAATTGCCCTCACCAATGTCAAGCGCAACAAATTGGGTAGCTGACGCAAACTCAACCGTCGCTGCACGACACAGGCCAGAGGCTCGAACGATCAGGCTCTGCCCACCCTCCAGAGACCAGCCCGGCGGAAGTTCCAAGGCGGGGCGGCCATCGGCCAACAGAAGCTTGGCTGTCGTAGCATCAAGTACAAAATTTTGCCCCAGCAGGGCGGCTCTCGCATGGAGTTGTTGCATGCGAACCGCAAGTTCACTTGCTCCAACACGCTGCTGTGTGCTGGTGAACCACCGTTCAAAGTTGGGAGCCACAACTGCTGTAAGTAGTCCGAACAAAACTAGAACAGCCATCATTTCTATCAGGGTAAAACCGCTACAAGAACGAGGTGCACGCTGTTGAGATTGATGCACGGCGCAGCCTCCCGATCTCAATTGCTCATGAGATCACTATTGAGGCCTTCTCCACCAGGCTTTCCGTCGGCACCAAAAGACATGACGGCAAATGCTTTTCCATCAGGACCAGGCGATACGACTTGGTAAGCATTATTCCAAGGGTCAACGGGAATTTTTCCATCCAAATACGGACCCTTCCAGACAGCGCGCGCATTAGATTCTTCGGGTTCGCGAACGAGCCAGCGAAGCGAAGTTTCGCCATCTGGAAGGGTGCCGACGTCAAGGCGCATTATTTGAATTGCACTTTCGATCATCTTGATTTGCACCTGCGCTGTTTGCACCTTGCTGGTGTCAACCTTGCCGAATATTCTGGGCCCCACCAAGCCAGCCAACAAACCGATGATGACCATCACAACCAACATCTCCAGCAGCGTGAAGCCTCGTTGTGTTAATTTGAATTTTGCGAAGTGGCTCTTACGATTGAGAATTGGGTTCATGGATAAGTAAAAATGCTGCAATTAAAGTGATCATCAGTTAAATGACATTAGTGAGACTGGTTATGGCGAGCATGACACTAATCATGATGCCGCCCAGCAAAACTGAGACCAACAAAATCGTTACTGGTTCCAAAAGAATTAAAAATTGTTTCATACTTTGCTCTGCATGTGTGCGGTGCATCAAAGCCAAAGATGCGGTGGTGTGAGCCAACTTCCCGGATTGTTCACCAACACGCACCAAGTTGAGGCCCACTGCGTCAAGGAAGTTGTGGTTTTGCATGGCGGCGGCCAGCGATTGACCAGATTTTACGTCACGAGCAATGAGTTCCGCCCTATTTCGCCAGGTTTGACCCGAAAGCGAGTTTTGCGAATGTCTGAGTGCATCAAGCAGTGGAACGTGGTGCTGCAACAAAACTGAAAACATACTTGACCAGCGGGTCAGTTCGACGTGCGTTATCCACAGTCCAATGATGGGCAAACTTGCAGCGGCTTCCCAAAGTCGTGAGCGAACTTTTTTCTGTACAAGCAGAGCCCAGACCCCCACCACGGATGAAGTGAAACCTATAAATGCCGTGGTTTTGTTGTTAACTAACCAAAGGCCTGACTGCAAAACCCATCGGGAAAACGCGGGTATGTCAGCTTTTGGGTTCGTGAGAATATTGGCAAACTTTGGAACCACAAAGACAAAAACGACCAACGTAGCCAATAGGCCACTTGCGATAAGTACCACAGGATAGGTAAGAGCATTTCTTGTTTCCCGACGAAAAATGGCATCGGCCTCCATTTGTTGCGAAGCCGACAATAAGGAGGCTCCTAACTTCCCAGTCTCTTCTCCAGCTTTAATAAGTTCGTAAACATACTCAGGTAAATTTATCCCACTGTTCTTCAAGGCTATGGCCAAACTACTACCAGAACGTAGTGTTGTGTAGGACGATTTGAGTACAGTGCCAAGAGGTCGATCTTCGTGCCCTGTTGCAATATTTAAAACAGAATCCGCCAAAGGGATACCTGCGTTTAGCAGAGTCGATAGTTCCTGTATACATAGCAACACTTCCTCTTTGGGTATGCGCTGGTTCGTCTTGACGGGTGATCTTGCGTACCAAGGCTGCACGGATGAGCTTACCTCATGCCCCTCGAGTTTGTGATTAACTTCATTGAGAGAATAGACCTTCAGGCCTCGAGAAGCAAGCTCAGTGAGAGCCGCGTGGCTATCTAACGCATCAATACTTCCGCTGTTGCGTTGCCCCTTACTGGCGTACGCCTGATACTTGAAAATGGCCATGGTTAGCGCTTACTAGCTACCTGCTGACATCACTTCAGCGACTGTCGTGATGCCGTTGCAGACTTTAAGTAGACCGTCCTGCGTCATGGATCGAACATTTCTGGATCGCAGCGTTGAAATTATTTGCTTCTCACTTGCAGTATCCAAAATCTGTTGCATCACTGCATCATCTACATTGAACATTTCATAGACGGCAATTCGTCCGAGATAACCAGTGTGCAAGCAAACATCACAGCCCACCGCCTCGTGCAAACTAATGGTTAATGGCGCATCACCTGTGGCAAGCGCATGGCTTGATTGCGCCTGAGCTAGCATTGCTGCTAGGACGGAGTCTGGTTGTGCAACCGGGCGACTACAGTGTGGGCAAAGTTTGCGAACTAAACGTTGCGCCATGATGCCTCTCAGGCTGGACGCAAGCAAAAATCTTTCAACACCCATATCAGCCAAACGGGTAATTGCACCTGCAGCACTGTTCGTGTGCAAGGTTGAAAAAACCAGGTGTCCCGTGAGCGCAGATTGAACTGCGATGGCAGCAGTTTCCTCGTCACGGATTTCACCGATCAAGATGACATCAGGGTCATGCCGCAAAATAGACCTGATCGCAGCCGCAAAGGTGAACCCGATATCCGGATTGACCTGTAACTGGGTAATGCCATGCAGCTTATATTCAACTGGGTCTTCAACCGTGATGATCTTTTTAAGCCCGTCGTTGCCCAAATCAAGTGCGGTATAAAGAGTCGTTGTTTTGCCCGATCCGGTGGGGCCTGTCACCAAAACGATGCCATTCGGAGCATCAATCCATTTGCGAAACTGGGTTGAGTGATCTGGAAGCATGCCCAAATCGCCCAAATCGTAGGTTGGGCGATCTTGTCGAAGGAGACGCAGGACAACAGATTCACCATTGCTGCCCGGCAGTACAGAGACCCGCACGTCAAAGACCTCCCCGTGAATGCGAGCGGTCATACGGCCATCCTGGGGTAGCCGACGTTCAGCGATGTCAAGTTGGGACAGTATTTTTATTCGACAAACTGTTGCATCAAAACGGTCGGCACCAAATTTTTGCAAATCCCGCATCATTCCATCCACGCGTACCCGAGCCATGAAGCCGTACTCACTAGGTTCGATGTGTATATCAGAGGCCCGTCGAGTTACCGCTTGGCTAAGCAAACCATTGACAAGTTCGACGATAGGGCCTTCTTCAGCCAACTCCCGAAGGTGAGCCAAGTCGCCTATACTAGTTAAAAATTTTTCTTTGCGCGCTGAAATAGATGCATAAATATTTTCAATATCCACGACGCGCGCAATGCGCACTGACAAGGGCTTACTGATGCTAGACGATTTGATGCGTAATACTTCACGCGCTTCGCTCGAAAGTAGGTCGCATGTGCAGCAAATTAAATTGTCTTCAGTGATCCATGACACTAACCCTTCCCGCTGACACCATGAAGTATGAAGTTGAAGCACATCCAATGTCTCTATGATTTGCGACTCCATGGATTCCAACTCGGGAAAATCAACAATGATCCAACCCGTGTATGTTTGAAATGCACCGATGAGGTCTTGCTCAGAAAGCATACCCGTTCGACTCGCCAGAGCCATTACAGAGTCGACCTTCCCTTGCCCAAGGCTGATCAGTTGCTCTACACCCTTGTCGTTCAATAAACCGATATATTGAAGATACTCAATAAATGATCGCGCGGAAGTCAACGAATTATTCACTTTTGCCCCGAAGGTGCAGTAGTTTGTCCAATTTTGATTTCGCGCTGTAATCCATAATACTTACCTCCTGCCCTCGCAACTAACAGTACCGATTGTGTCTTGCTAAGCGTCAAAAGTAGACTCACTTCCGGCAGTGCCGATGGCTCAAGGGCTACTGATGCAAAAAGAGCAGAACCACTTTCTGGTTGACGGCTAAGACTTAGCAGCCACAAACCATCAGTTCTTGAAATTGTGCTAACAATTTTGAAACGAACCAAACCAGCAGGTGCGATAAAGGGAAAATCAAGCAAGAGATCGTTGCCACTTTCAAGCGCTTGCACACTTGTTGGTGGGCGAAGTGTGACTAAAAATTCATCGGCTCTTTTTGCTGTTGACCCTAACGGCAACTCAAATTGAAATTTCTGCTGGGCTGAGGGAGCCTGAGCCGAACCGTCGGAGGTAAACCCCGTTAACGGCAGAAAAAAGTATATTACGATAACTGAAAAAAAGCTTCTGAATACACAAAACATGGATAAGAATATCGTCTGGTCAACTTTTTGGTGAAGGGGTGTACTCATTTCGGATTGGAATCCCAAATTTTGCACAAATCACGTCGAAAAAAGGGATGAAGCCAAATCATCGCGCATTTTAGCGCCAAAGCGTGCCGCACCTCAAAAATTATTGCGCAACTCACGGCAAATTTTCTCTCTCCCAAATACTCAGACGCCAACTTGCCCAGTGGAATTGTAACTTTTCGGCCAACTAAACTGAATTTTGACGGATGTAACAATATGCTGAAACCTTGGACACGAGCGGCGTGCAGTGGCTGCACCGCAAGATTTTTGCCGTCAAGCTTGAAGCCAACCCAACAATTTACAACATTTCGTTCCACCGTTCTATCTGCAACGGCCAGGGTGAATGTTTTCTCCAAAAATTGTTGTTTTAAATCAACATTGAACTACGCCCTGCTGGACATTCCTGCCCATATCCGCTACAAACGCAGTCATGCCCACCGACTCAACCGTCACCGCCTGCCTCTCAGAACTTCAGATTCGCCTCGTAGCGCGGCACGAAGAGCCGCGCTACAAAGAGCTCATGGCGCAGCATCACTATCTGGGCGATCTGCCCAAGATTGGTGAAACCCTCTGGTAC
>Ga0210033_1000381_pt1 | contig 41831 bp, 35 predicted proteins | sample CryGeymeta201501_FD_185465 | JGI IMG/M metagenome (GOLD analysis project Ga0210033, IMG submission 185465) | Groundwater microbial communities from Crystal Geyser aquifers in Utah, USA - Crystal Geyser metaG 2015-01 (SPAdes) (version 2) | ecosystem: Environmental > Aquatic > Deep subsurface >... | reverse complement strand
AGTCTCTGGTTGGGGTTGCAACGTCTGGACGACCTCACCGCCATGTGGAAATTGTTGACCCGGACTCATGCGCCACATCTTCAAAGCCCCCCTGTGTCCAGCAACCCAGGTTATGGGTAAGGGTCAGCTTTGGAAAAGAGGGGCGAGGGCCTATGGCTCGTTGCCTATTGGCCCGTGGGCCAACGGCCCATAGGGAGCCAACGGCTCATAGAGGAGATTTTAAAATCAATGTCCATTCTATTTCGAGACCCTTCATAACGCACAAAGAGAGACATGAGCGGAGAGGATTAGTTTCTCGATCCAAGGCGGAGCCGGTTTTACGTTATCCTCAACGGCACTTCTGACAAGGCCTTGATATGAGGAACCCAGTTTCGTAATGTGAATTCCCGTCATGCTCGATTTGGAAGGTTTTGGATCCATATCAACGGAAAGTCGGACTGCCGAAGGTGGCGTCATAGAGGGGGATTTTGCATGAGATCACCAAATAGGGTTCGTTTTGGGTGGCTTCAAGCTACAATTATTCCAATCTGCTCGATCATATTTATGGTTTCGTCGGCGCCTGCTTTGGCGCTTGCAGGACAGTCTGTGGGAATTTCCACAATTCCAAACCCGCAACATATCCTGCCTATGGCCGCAAATGCGGCGACCACCTGCCCAAATTACAACGGTTTGTTGGACTCTATCTCCGTCCCTGTCTCGCACCAGATAAGCCTTTACGTTGTGATTTTTCAGCCTGCGCCAAAGGGCGGAGCAACCTTCCAACTGAGCTCAGACAACCCTTCCATCGCCGCTGCTGGCGACATCAAACAAGCTTTCCTGCCGAAGGTTTTCATCCCGGAAGGGCAAACTTATAGCAATCCATTCTCAATATTTGGGATTAGCGTGGGAGCCACACAACTCCGCATCACGCCACTAACATCCGGTTTTGTTCAAAGTGCCTTTCCTCTCGGTGCATGGGACGTCAACCAGGCCGGCAATCAAAAGTTTGTTGATGCCAACCCTCCCGTCAACCACTGCCGGGTTAGCGATTCAAGCAACGATCTCTCTACCGACGCGGCGGTTCTTGCGAGTTGCGGCAGTACGGTAAGAAACGGCATTTCGGCAGATGGCGCCAGCCAATTTCTGATGCGCACCATCTCCGGCCTGCCCGGTACCGTCTGTTTTCAAATTACCTCCCAATCGAATTTCGATCAGGGGGCGCTTCAGGACAGCGTAGTGCAAACGCAAACCGTATCCGGCCGCGAATACGGTTTCACTTACTACAAAGCGCCCGATTCCTTTGGCGATACCGTGAGTTTCCGACCGCTCGAAATCGAGTTTACCTTCACCCCCTCGATTGGCAATGGCAACACGAGCAGTTTCCGCGCTCAAACACAGATCGTTCGGCCGCCTGTTCTTCTGGTTCACGGTATTTGGAGTAAAGGAAGCGCCTGGTCTGGCATCTACATACCCAAGGACGATCCTTTTCACACTACCTACGTGGCTGACTACGAAGCCACCAATGGGGCCGGTTTTTCCAACAATTTTCCCCGCGTACAGGACTTTGTGAAGCGCGCTATCGATAACGCCCGCGCCAAAGGATATGCTGTCACACAAACGGACGTGATCGGCCATAGCATGGGCGGCATCTTGACCAGGCTCTACATAGGAAGCAATACATTCCAGCGTCCGGACAATTTCGGCAAGGGCGACATTCGCCGGCTCCTCACGCTGGATACTCCCCACAGCGGCAGCACATTTGCCAATTTGGTCGCCGCGCTCCACCGCGTAAACGCGACGGAGGCTGATAAAGCCGTTAGAAGCATCACAGGTTATGCTCCAGATGGCGGAGCGGTGTGTGACCTTGCCGAAAACAGCCCAGCTCTACAGGGACTAAACAATCCAACCACGATCTTGGGGCAATCTATTACTGGAACCGGTGGACCTGCCGTAGGTACTTACGACGCAGTGTCGGCTAAGTTTTTTGGAGGTGTTTTGGGAATTGGAAATATTGAAGGAACGCTCACAAATACGCGCTGTCTCCACAGGAATATATTGTTCTCGTGCGATCAGAGAGAATTCATCTTCCCGCAAGACATCATCAATGGATTCCGATTCCGACAGGGCAACGACACTATCGTAGCCCTCAGCAGCCAACAAGGTGGACTTGCGGGTATCAATTTTCCTGATGTCATTCACTCAGGCCCTTTTTTTGTAAACGGCGTCCTCAGTTCATCATCCGTAGCGACCCGAGCCTACCAGTTGCTGGATGGTCCTCCCTCTATCTTTGAAAACAGCTTCCCAGGTATCGGTTCCAGCGGCTCGGGTGTCCCGATCACTGTTCCCGGCAGAGGCGCCGCGCAGGACCAGCAAGATTATTCCAATCAATGCGGTCCCGGAGGCCCCTTACAACCCGCAGCTTCCGCTATCAATCAGCGCTTCGCAGCCGCCCTGCAACAGGCATCTGTCCCGGATAGCCGCGTACAAATGATCTCGCCTGCGGATGGCCGGATTTTCGCTCCGGGCGACACCGTGAACATCACGGTCAAGCTGACCCCGCCTCTCATTGCGAACAACATCGCAGTCGATATGACGGAGGGGTTCGGGGAACTGGAGGGGACAAACTACGATGGCACACAGTATCAGGCTATCTTTGTGATCCCGGACTTTTTCGCCGGACCCCTCATCCTGACACCCGACATCACGGATACGAATAACATCCCCATACTTGGCGCACCCATCACTATAGCCGTAAGACCCGCAACGCCCCCGATTGACATCGCGTTCCGGCAGAAGAACTTCCGTATCACGCTTCCGACTACCAATCCATCGGAGTCCCTTGCCCTCATGGGCACTTACGATGGACCCATCGAGTACGATATGACTTCTTCCGTTACCGGGACATCCTACCAAACAACGAACCCCGCAGTAGTCAAGGTCAATAACGAAGGTATCTATCAGATTATGGGTAGTGGGACAGCCGTTGTTACCGCCTCCAACTCTGGACTCAAGGACTTTGCCGCTTTTGTCGTGGAAGACCCGGTTAATCCCCTGCAACCGGAAGATGTCAGCGCTCAGTTCTCCATTCAAGAGAGCGGCTTCCGTCTTGATCGCACGAAGGGTTTCTTTGTCCAGAGCGTGTCCATGACCAATAACGAGCCCATACCGGCGCCTGGTCCGCTCTATCTGCTGATCAGCGGGTTGCCGGCGGGAGTCAACCTGGTCAACCAATCTGGTATCACCCAAAACATTCAGATGGGGACCCCTTATATCACTCTCCCACTAAGTTCAGATGGACTCAATCTACAGCCAGGCCAAAGCATCACTCTTACATTGCAATTCCTAAATCCCACGCGGACAAACATTGGTTACATTGCAACGGTTTGGCGAACAGCAGGGGTTCCTTAAGTAGAGTGAGAATGAACCGTCCTATAGTGGAGGAAATATGAAAAAATCGAGACTCTTAGCAATCGTACTGCTCATTGAAGCATGGTTGTCCGGTCCGGTTTATGCCGTTCCTTTTCTGATTACAGTGGATACAATCCCATTGAGCGGACAAAGCGGATTCATCGCTTTTGATTTCGCGGCCGGTTCGCCTGTACCAGGCAACTCTGCGGTCATCAGCAGCTTCAACTCCGACAGCACACTCGGCTCTTTTTCACAGAGCGGCGATGTATCGGGAATCCTGGTGCCAGGCCCCCTTTCTTTGGGCGATACCCAGTTCTTCAACGAATGGCTACAGAGCATGAGCTCTTTCGGCACCACACTCTCCTATCAGTTGGATTTGGGATCAAATACGGCTTTGGGCGGCAGTCCGGATTCATTCTCTTTTTTCCTGCTCGATAGTCATCAGATACCTTTCGCCACATCTGACCCTACGCAAGCAGACGCACTGATCGCCATTGACTTGAATGGGTCAAGTACCACCCCTTCCGTTTATACTTCCAGCTTCGCCACTGCCGGCATACAACCCATAAATATTATTCCAGAGCCATCATCATTATGGCTAACAGTGATAGCCCTACCGTTGTTGTGGCGAAAAAGAAGGAACGTTGCATAGCGAATTTGCACAGCTATGCGTTTATATGGCATTAATCTACGATGCTATTAGACAAGATGATGATTATTAAAATGCTCGTGATCGTCATCGCCATCGCTCAAGTTGCGGCTGTCGCAACAAGTTTGGACGAGACGATTATTATTAAGCCGCTCGTGATCGTCATCGCCATCGCTCAAGTTACGGCTCTCGCAGCAGGTTTGAAGGGCTCAGTTCGCTTGGGTTCCTGGATCAGCCTTCTTTGCCCCTTGATTCTTCTCGGTATTTACCTTACCGGCATGGGACCAATAATATCATGGAGCGACTTCACACACCACGTACAGAAAATTTTTCCTCTCTTTGCCATCCATGTGGTTAGTATTCTTTTGTTACTTCTGCTCTGTCAAACACGCGGACGACCCCCACAGTTATTCTGGATTGTCTGGACCGTTAATTCGTACTTATGCACTTTAATGATCTATGCAGTCTTTTTTTTCAGGCTCTTTTAGGAACAAAGGCATTTATCTACTATGCTATTAGATAAGATGATGATTATTAAAATGCTCGTGATAATCATCGCCATCGTTCAAGTTATGGCTGTCCAGACAGGTTTGGAAGAGATGATTATTATTAAGCCGCTCGTGATCGTCATCGCCATCGCTCAAGTTGCGGCTCTCGCAGCAGGTTTGAAGGGCTCAGTTCGCTTGGGTTCCTGGATCAGCCTTCTTTGCCCCTTGATTCTTCTCGGTATTTACTTTACCAACATGAGACGCATGCAATCATGGAGCAACCTCAAACCGATAGAATTTTCCTTCCTTGCTATCAATGTGGTTACTATTCCTTTGTTACTTCTGCTCTGTCAAACACGCGGACGACCCCCACAGTTGTTGTTCTGGGCTGTCTGGACCGTTAATTCGTGCTTATGCACTATAATGATCTATGCAGCCTTTTTTTCCAGAGTCTTTTAGGAACAAAGGGGACAAAGGGGAGGGAACAAAGGGGACGCAACCCTTTTCATGTCTCGCAACCAATTAGACCGATCTTCTCTTGTTTCCGATAGGGGAATAGGGACACAGAGGATAGGCGGGTTTCAGTTTCTCGATCCGAGGCGAAGCCGGTTGGCCTGGTGGAGGATGGTATCCAGATCGGCGCCGTCTTCGGGGTAGAGGGCGTACCCCAGTTTGAAGTTCAGTTCCACGGCGGACAGGGCGGACCCCGGCTGTTTCTTTTTTTTGCGGATCGCACGGATCAGCCTGATGCTGAGATCTCGGATCTGCTCTACAGACTCCGGGAAAAGGATGCTGAATTTCAACGGGCCGGTGCGGGCCAGGGTGTCGTATTCCCGGATCTTTTCCTTAAGGATGTCGCAGACCTCGATGAGAATGTTGTTCCGCATCTCCACGTCGTACTGTTCGATGCCCGGTTTCTGATAGCTCCAGCAGAGGGTCAGGAGAATGAATCCCCTCTTGTATCGCTTAGAGCGGTTGATCTCGTTTTCAATCTCTTTATGGAAGGCGGTTTCATTGGGGAGGCCGGTGAGCTTGTCGTAGTTCAGGAAGATCCTGGACTGGTCGCTCCCCCGGGCATTGACCAGGGCCTTCTCCACGTAGAGGACGAATTTTTTAAAGATCTCCATATCCTCGTCGCCGAAGGAGGTCGCGTGGAAGGAGCCCTTGGGGATCTTGTCATAGATGGAGAGGACCCCCTGGACGATCCCGTTCCCCATGACGGGGAGGGCGATCACGGACTTGACCACCCTGCCGAATCTTTCGTAACCTTTTTTCTCTCTCAGGTCCAGGATATGAACAGGCCCCTTCGTCTGCTCGGCCTCTGATGAGATCTCCTTGTCCAGTTCCATGATCTTGTCACGGATTTCCTCCTCCCACATGGAGTAGGTCGAGCGGATCTTCATCTCCCCGCCTTTCTCCCGAAGACGAAGGATGCAGCCGTCCGCATCCATGATCATGGCCGCTGAGGGGGGAATCAACTCCATGAGCTTGTTAAGATCAATGATGGAGAGGATGTTGATCCCGGCTTCGTTGATGGCCTCAATCTTCGTCGCCCGCAGGTTTGCGCTGTCTTCCTTCTGCGCGCTCTTGACGGTATCGGAGAGATTCCATCCGATCTCACGGAGCAGGGACTCCTCGTCCTCGGCAAGACCCCTGGGCGAAATCACCTGGATGTTCATGACGCCGGTGATCTGGCCTTCCGAAACCAGGGGGATGGACATGAACGCCTTTTTCGCCTTGGAATCCAGGCTCGGGTGCTCCTTGAGGATCACCACTTCCTGCTCTTTCGCCGCCCAGCCGTCTATGCCTTCGTCCAGCAGTATCCTGTAATGGTCCGATGCCGTGAAGTTTCTGAGACTGGTTGCCTTCAGCGCCAGTTCCTTGGTGTTCTTGTCAAAGAGATAAATGGAGCAGACGCTTTTCTGAAAATGTTCTGAAATGGTCTTGCAGACTCTGCTTAAGCGTTCATCGAGCGGATCCTGAGAGTTGAGAATCTGGTTGAGCTCCTTCCAGATCACAAAGGTTTGCGCATTCTCCTTGAGGACTTGGTACTCCTGGGACTTGAGCAGGATCTCTGCATCGAAGGCGGCCAGCTTCGAGATGAAGGAGAGGTCCTCGCCGGTGAAACCGTCAATGCTTTTCAGGTTGTTGAGATTCAGGACGCCTACCGTCGAACCGTTGATGGTCAGGGGAACACAAAGCGCCGATTTGATCTCCTCACGCTCGCGCAGGATCTTGAAGACGCTGTCGTCCGCCTTGCCGGAGAGGAGCAGAGGCTTACCTTCCAGGGCCACCTTGCCGGCGACCCCCTCCCCAAGCTTGCATCGGATGCTGGGGATCACTTCCGCAGGGATTCCCATGGCCACTTCAACCTTCAAGACATTTTCCATGGGGTCCAGCAGCATGAGTGAGCCGTTGTCGGCCCCGGTGGATTCGATGGCCACCTTCAGGATCAGGGAGGTCACCTGTTTTCTGTCCGTGGTGAGGTTGACCGCTTCCACGATCTCGTTTAAGCTTGTGAGGAGCTTGGAATACCTGCTGCCTCCCTCAGGGATTTTCTCCTCCTCTTTTCCCTTGTATTCCCAGAGAAGGCGCGCGCTGAGAGCGCTGATGATCTCCACGGACTTGAATTCCTGTTTTTCCAGGAAGGCCCGTGCCTGAGGATCCGAAGAGGCGTCGATGATGATGCCGAGGCCGTCTTCCGACAGGAGGTCTTTCCATTCAGAGCAGATTCGGATGTCATACTTTTGCGCCAGCCGGAACCCGAGTTCATCGAGCTTGTAGATCATGGCGTCCTTGTTGGGTTCCACAATCAGCTTGACCTGGACAGTCGGGTCTTTCTCAAGGAGCGGAAGGAGGCCCAATGCCTGCTTATTTCCTCCGACGATGGCGATTTTCTTTCTCTGTTTCATAGGTCCCGTTGAGAGAGTCAGGGTTTGCGGTGCTCTTCAATGACCCCTTTTTCGAAGAGTTCCTTGATCCCCTCGCTATGAAGCAACCTGCCGGGGGCAGCCGATGCGGTCTTGCCCTGGGTGTTGTTGGCCATGGAGATCTTGTTTTCGTCCAGCCAGCACATGGCTTCCATGACCAGGTTGGTCGGAGAGAGATGGATGGACCGGATCTTCGATGTGATATGGTGATGAATGATGAAGATTCCATCCTGTATCGAGAGGAGATCGAAGAGGGCCTCCTTGCCGAAGAGCCTCCCGCACACGGCATGGATCACTTCTCCACCCTCGAAGTAGACCCTTCCTTCCTTGCCTTCACCTTCGATCTGAATGACGGCCGTCTTTCTTCCCATGTCCAGAAGCTGTATCAGGTCGATCAGATGGATATCTTTCAGGTTCCCCTTGATGCCGTCATCCTTGGTCAGGGTGGAAATACTGGAAAGGTTGGTTCTCCGCAGGACCGCCTTGATTCTGGCGATGAGTTCGTTCTCGTTGAAAGGTTTTGTGATGTAATCGTCGGCCCCTGCCTCCAGGGTGGAGATCTTGTCATGGATCAAGGTCCTGGAGGTCAGGAAGATGAAAGGGGTGTTCGAGATTTCAGGCGTCTTCCGGACCATCCGCATGAACTCCCTTCCATCCATATCCGCAAGGTTGATCTCGGAAAGGATCAGGTCGGGCTTGTTCTTGACGGTCAACTGCATGGCGAGTTCAAAACTGTGCGCAAAGTGAATCACGAAGCCGTTCTGGAGCAGGGCCTCTTTCACGATCCGAAGTGTTTGTGCGTCACTCTCTGCAACAAGAATCTCGTGGCCGATCAGCATGGCGGATCCCGTCAGGAACGTGTTGAAAAACCTTAAAAATATCAAATATTTATTCTTCATTCATTTTATGAAATTCCAGTTGGATTGTCAATATTTTTGGAACGTTTGGAAAATTCCGGTTTAGATCCGGTCAGAACTCTTAAGAGTTTCCAAAGGCCGGCAGACCTGGACTGAAAGGCCGCTTCTTGATGGGCCCTTTGTTTTCATCTGTTGCCTTTATACAGGGATCATTATATAATATAATAAAAAACAGGATGGCAGAGGTCTTGATTCACAACGTCATATCCAATGAGTGATTTCCTATGCGTGCTGTCAAAAGTTTTATCGGCATCTTCATCGTTGCGGTTTCCCTTATTCTTCTTTTTTTCCCTGCGGGCGGACACGCTGAGACCCTGATCGTTCTCAAGGATGGGCGCCGGATCAAGGTAGAGAATTTCTGGCGGGAAAATGAGATGGTGAAGTATCAGAGCTATGGGGGGATCGTGGGTATCCCGGGTGAGGACGTGGAACGGATCATCACGCCTGATATGGTTGCATTCGATGAAGCACAGGGGGTCCATACCATAGATGCCTATGAGCAGTTCCTGAGGAAATATCCCCAGAGTTCACTCGTTGCCGATGCGCGTGACCGGATCAGCGCGTTGACATTTGAAAAGGTCAAACAGATCCATTCGGCCCAGGCCTATCTCGACTATATCAGGAGAAATCCCCAAAGCGCCTTCCTTCAGGAGGCCAAGGAGAGGGCCGAAGATCTGGTTTTTCAGGAAGCCGTCGTCATCAATCAATTGGATCAGTTTCAGGAGTATCTTGAAATCTATCCTGAAGGAAAGTTCTCAAGGGCGGCACGGAAGGCCGTGGAGATCATTAAATACGACGCCGTCAAACAAAGCGTGAACATCCCCGATATCGAGACCTACCTGCACGACTATCCGCAGAGCGCCTACCGGCGGGGTCTCGAAAACCGCCTGGCCCAATTGGTTTCCGAATCAGAGGCCAAGGCCAAGGCGAAAAAGGAACAGGAACTGAAAAAAAAGAAGCTTCAGGAATTGGAGGCAAAGAAGAGGCACAGGTTCTGGATGGTCTTGTTATCCGTGGCCGGCCTTCTATCTGTTTCCGTTCCCGCGGCCCTGTTTTTCGTTAAGAAACGAAAAGCGGGCATGACCGCATCGGGCAAGGGGGTCACGGAATCCAAGAAAGGGCTGCCCCAGGAGGAATACGGGCAGAAGTCCCCTTTCAAGAAGGAGCCTGTCCGTTATGAGGACCTGATCAGCACGCCGCGCAACAGGGACCCTCAGTCCGCTTCGGGTTCAGAAACGACCCTGGCATTGGACCATAAGACGCAGTTCTCCCTTCCCGAACCCGAGAAAAAGGGAGGATCGTCTTCAGAAGAAGAAACGGATCCGTTAAAGGATCAGTTTGAGAATGCTTCGTTTGCAAAAGAGGAAACCGCCATTCCTATGGGTTACAAAGAAGACAAGGGGCCTGACGAGAAACCGTCTTCATACGAAAGGACGATTGATCTTTCGGATCATGAGACCGATTTCAATCTGGAATTGGAGGATGTTCCGGAGGAGACCGAAGGGAAAGAGACTTAGTGGCCCTATTCGTAAATACGGTGGCATTCGAGTGCCGTAGGGGGGCGGTCGGATCAAAGTTTCGCTCCTTGCGGTGTACCAAAGGGGTACGCCTCAGTCGCGCGCTTTAATGAAACCGCCCTACGACCCTCTCGGTACGTCACCATATTTACGAACAGGACCACTTGTTTTTAAATCCCCGCAGTTTTGGGTGTGCGGCAAATTTATGGGTAAATATTTCTCTGGCAGCGTCATTCCCCGACTCGATCGGGGAATCCATGGTTCGACAAGCTCACCATGACAATTGTCACCCTGAGCCTGTCGAAGGGTGGATTGTCCGGTCGGGCCTGTCCTCCGATCCCCCGATCCAGTCGGAGGACAGGCATTTTTGTCGCAGACCCCGCAGTTTTTATCCTCTTGACACTCCGTGTCTGAAGAAAGTATGATCATCCCACTCGATTCGATATCTTGATAAAAGCGGACCATGATGTCTGTAAGAGCCTATTTTACCATGATTTTAATGAATTATTAATAGTGTCACAGGAGCGTTCATGCAAAAGAAAGACCGGTATCATGTTGCCGTTGTGGGTGCAACCGGCGCCGTAGGCAACGAGATGATCTCCATCCTCGATGAGAGGAAATTTCCGGTGGGCGATCTGCGTCTTCTGGCTTCCTCGAGGTCCATAGGGAAAACGCTTTCCTTTAAGGGCAGGGATCATGATGTGGAGGAGTTGAAAGAGACCTCGTTTGAAGGGGTGGATCTTGCTCTTTTTTCCGCCGGAGCATCCAGGAGTCTTCAATTCGCGCCCATCGCCGTAAAAAGCGGGGCCGTGGTCGTGGATAACAGCAGCGCATTCCGTACGGATCCCGATATCCCTCTGGTGGTTCCGGAGGTGAATGCGCCGGCCCTGGCGCGCCACCATGGGATCATCGCCAATCCCAACTGCTCCACCATCCAGATGGTTGTTGCCTTGAAGCCGATCCATGACGTGGCGAAGATCCGAAGGATCGTGGTGACCACGTTCCAGGCGGTCTCCGGCACGGGGCAGAAGGCCATGGATGAACTTTTGGATCAGACCCGTTCCCTGCTCTCTTTCAGGGAAGTCGTCCACAAGGTCTATCCCCATCAGATCGCCTTCAACTGTCTGCCGCACATCGACGTATTTCTTCCGAACGGTTATTCCAAAGAAGAGATGAAGATGGTGAACGAGACGAGAAAGATTCTGGAAGACGACAGCATCGGTGTTACGGCGACCACGGTCCGGGTTCCGGTCTTCCGCTGTCATTCCGAATCGGTCAATATCCAGACCGAAAAGAAGATTACGGCCGGCCAGGCGAGGGAATTGCTGGCGTATGCCGAAGGAGTCTGTGTGCTGGACGATCCGGCAAACCATATCTACCCCATGGCCATCGACGCGGCCGGCAAGGACGAGACCTTTGTCGGAAGGATACGGGAAGACGAATCCATAGAGAACGGGCTCAACCTGTGGATTGTTTCGGACAATCTCCGGAAAGGCGCCGCCTTGAATGCCGTTCAGATCGCCGAACGCCTTATTTCCTGAGAGATGTTGAGGGTCGCTGCTCGCTCGAAGTGGTCCTGTTCGTAAATATGGTAACGTACCGACTTGTACTCGGTTTACCGGTAGAGGGTCATAGGGTGGTTTCATCAAGGGGCGTGACTGAGACGTACCCCCTGTGGTACGTCGCAAGGAGCGGAACGCCGATGAGACCGCCCTACGGCCCTCGAATGCGACTGTATTTACGAATAGGGCCGCTAAGGTTTCAGGCCATGATATTCCCCAAAGAAAAAATCCCCGGCATCCTGAAAAAGGCCCTGAGCAGGGGTGGGGATTTCGCAGAATGCTATTTTGAAAACGGCGGTCATTCTTCTGTGATCCTTGAGGACCAAAAGATAGAAAAGGTCATCACGGGGAGCAGCAGAGGCGTGGGGCTTAGGGTTATTTCCGGCCTGCGGACCGTCTATGCCTACTCCAACGAGACCTCTCCCCGATCCCTGATGGAGATGGCGGGCATGGTCAGCCGGGCCGTTCAGCGAGGAGCCGCGGAAAAGGTCATCCCCCTGGTTTCTAAGACGCCCCCTTTTGAGATGCCGGTCTTGACCGATCCTGTTTCGGTTCCGATCCGGGCCAAAGTCGATCTGGCGCTTTCCGCCGATGCCGCCGTGAGAAGGGTGGATCCGCGGATCCGCCAGTCCAAGGTGCTGATCTTAGACGGCCGCAAGGAGGTTTTGATCGCCAATTCATTGGGCGAACTGGCCGAGGATGAGCGAGTCTACCTTCTTGCGCATGTTCAGGCTGTGGCCGGGGACGGGAACCTGATCCAGACGGGGGCGGAAACCCTGGGAGGCGCTGTGGGATATGAACTCTTCCAGGCCGAGCCCCTGGAAGAGGCCGCCCGGCGCGCGGCGGTCCGGGCCGTTCTCATGCTTTTCGCCTCTCCTGCGACTGCAGGCAGGATGCCCGTGGTTCTTTCCTCCAGGGCCGGGGGGACCATGATCCACGAGGCGGTGGGGCACGGTCTCGAGGCCGATCTGGTTCAGCAGAGGCTCTCGGTTTACAGCGGCCGAGTGGGAGATTGTATTGCATCGCCCACGATCTCCGTGGTGGACGATTCCACGGTTCCTTATAAAAGAGGCTCTTTCCGGTTTGACGATGAAGGGACTCCGTCCCGGCGCACGGTCTTGATCGAGCAGGGCGTGCTCAAGGGATACCTCTATGACCGTCTGTCCGCCATGAAGGACGGGGCTGCATCCACAGGGAACGGAAGGCGGGAGTCCTTCCGCTGCCGTCCGATCCCCCGGATGACCAATACGATGATCCTGCCCGGGCGTGAGGACCCTGAGGAGATTATACGGGCCACGGCCTCAGGACTCTTTGTCGTCCGTATGGGGGGAGGACAGGTGAACACGGTCAACGGAGATTTTGTCTTTGAGGTAGGGGAGGGGTATCGGATTGAAAATGGCCGGATCGGAGAACCGGTGAGGGGGGCGACCCTGACAGGGAACGGACCGGCCGTTCTGATGCAGATTGACCGGGTCGGGAACGATCTGGGGTATGCGGTCGGGACCTGCGGCAAGGACGGACAGGGGGCGCCGGTCGCGGATGCGCAGCCCACGGTCCGGATTCCGGAGATGACGGTCGGCGGGGAGGTCGGAGATGGGACTCGACGCGCGGCACGATGAGCTGGAAGCATTGAACCGGCGGCTTGAAGAGATGATCCTGCAGAGGACGCAGGAACTCATTGAAAAGAGCAGGGAGCTGGAACGGCAGAACCGGGAGCTTGCCGAGGCCAACATCCGGATACGGGAGGCGGATAAGCGCAAGTCCGAGTTTCTGGCCAATATCTCTCACGAGCTTAGGACCCCCATGAACTCGATCCTGGGCTACACCAACATGCTGCTGAAGGGGAATTACGGGTACATGAACGAGCAGCAGCAGAAGAGCCTGAGGAAGGTCTATGAGAACGCCCAGCACCTGATGCATATCTTAAATGATCTCCTTGATCTTTCCCATCTTGAGGTCGGCAGGCTCCTGCTGAAAATCAGCCCGGTGAGCGTGAGAAAGGTCGTCTTGTCCTCTATGGTCAGCGTGGAGCCCATTCTTATGGGCCGTGTGCTGACGGTGGACCACGATATTCCCCCGGATATCCCGTTCGTGCTTGCCGATGAGGTCCGGATCAGGGAGGTCCTGATCAACCTGATCAGCAACGCGATCAAGTTTACGGCGGACAACGGAAGGGTTACGGTCCGGGCGAATGTCCTCAGCGTCAGGGGCGACGGCGATGCAAAAGAGATGGTGGAGATACACGTGGAGGATACCGGCATCGGGATTGATCAGAAGAACCATGAGATCATCTTCGACCAGTTCCGACAGCTCAATGAACACAAAAAGCCGGAGGAAAGAGGGTCGGGGCTCGGTCTTTTTATCAGCAAGAGGCTGGTGGAGGTGCATGGAGGGATGATCCGGGTTCAGAGCGAACCGGGGAAAGGGAGCATCTTCTCATTCACCCTGCCTTCGGCTGGGCCGGGGAAAAGGCCGGTTGCGGAAGATCCGTCCGCATGATTGAATAAGGGTAAACCCCCGGCTCTGCCGGGGGACTCTTAGAGTTTGGCCATTCCGGGAGTATGCAGTGAACCGAAATGCTTTACCCCTAACTCCCCCTTGCCCCCTCTTAAAATAAGAGGGGGAACCTCCCCTTGTAGTAAGGGGAGGAGGGGAGGGGTTAAGGGAGGGTGTTTTTAACCGTTTGCGAATAGGCCTCTTTGAGGGGCCGGCAAATGTCAAGCCTCCGGCTTTGCCGGAGGTTGATGATTGAAACGTGCCGGCGGCACGCGGCACGGATTGCAGGAGAGGGCTGAGGGGTTTATGCAGATCGTTTCCAACATTCTGGTCGTGGACGACAACAGGAACAATCTGGAACTCCTTTCCGACATGCTGGAAATGGAAGGGTATTACGTACGGACGGCTGAGACCGGTGAGACGGCCCTCAAGGAGGTCTTGAAAGAGAGGCCTGATCTGATCCTTCTGGATATCATGCTTCCTGGGATAGACGGGTACCGGGTCTGTGAAACCCTGAAGAAGATGCCCGACACCCAGGACATCCCCATTATCCTGGTCAGCGCCAAGAGCAGCATAGAGGATGCCGTCAGGGGGCTTGAACACGGCGCCGATGATTACATCCGTAAACCCTATAATGAGATGGAGCTCCTGGCGAGGGTCAAGTCGGCCCTCAAGACGAAGCATCTGCATGATGAGGTTCACCATACCAACCGGATGCTTTCCAACCAGAAGGAGCAGATCGAAACCATCATCAACACCATGGGGGAGGGGCTCTTTTCCGTGAATCAGGACATGGAGATCGTCTTCTTCAATCATGCGGCCGAGGAGATCACCGGGTACAACTTCCGGGAAGCGATCGGCAAAAACTGCGCAAAGATCTTCAAGTGCCCTGACGACGAGGCCTGCTGTCAGTCTTCTTTGGACTTCAAGCCCGAACCAGGCCGGAAGATCGCCCGAGAATACCTGATGGAACGGAAAGACGGTTCCAGGATCCCGATTCTCAAAAGTACGAGTTTTCTCCTTTCCGCCGAGGGAGAGGTGATGGGCCGGGTTGAGGTCATCCGTGACATCAGCAAGGAGCGTGAACTTGAACAGAAGAAGGCGGATTTCATATCCATGGTGATCCATGATCTGAAAAATCCGTTGAGCACCATTACAATCTGCGACAAGATCGTGATGAATGAAACCAAGGGGCATATAGACAAGGACCTGACCCAGTTGTTGGCGAATATCGAATCCAGCGCCAATAACCTCTTGAACCAGGTCAATGAACTCCTGGACATATCCAAACTGGAGTCCGGGGCCATGGAGTTCAAGAAGCAGAGAATCGACATGAACGATGTCATGGATATCTCCATCCATACCCAGCGGATCATCTCCATGGAAAAGCAGATCGAGATCGAGAAGGATTTCGCAGCGGAACGCTACCCGGTCATGGGGGACAAGGATTTTCTGATGCGCGTGATGATCAACCTGATCGGCAATGCCATCAAGTTCACCCCCAAGGGGGGCAAAATCAGCGTCGTGGCAAGGGATCACCCGCAGAGGGTCCCTGAGCATCCTCGCTCCCCGCAGCTCGAAGAGGCGGAGAAGATCCTGGAGATCTCCATCAAGGACAACGGGACCGGGATCCCTGAGAATGACCTTTCCACTATTTTTGACAAATTCCGGCGGGTCCGGGGCACGACCGAGATCGAGGGCTCAGGCCTCGGTCTCTATATCGCCAAGGTGATCATTGAGGCCCACGGCGGACGAATATGGGTGGAGAACAATTCAGACCAGGGGAGCACATTCACCATTCTGCTCCCTGCATTGAAGGAATAGGAACCAATATTGAAGCGGCAGACCGCTAAGGAGCGTTCATGAAGGAGAAAAAGCTGACATACAAGGATGCGGGCGTGGATATCCAGGCCGGGGACGACTTTGTGGATCGGATCTCTCCCATGGTCCATTCGACCTTCGGTCCTGAAGTGCTCACCGGCATCGGCGGGTTCGGCGGACTCTTCGCCCTCGATATCAGCAGAATGAAAGAACCCGTTCTGGTTTCGGGCACGGATGGGGTCGGAACCAAACTGAGGCTCGCTTTCCTAACCGGGATGCACCATACCGTGGGGATCGACCTGGTGGCCATGTGTGTGAATGATATCCTGGTCTCAGGCGCAAGGCCCCTCTTTTTTCTGGATTATTTTGCCACGGGCAGGCTGAATATCGAACAGAGCTCGGATGTGGTCAAAGGGATTGTGGAGGGGTGCCGCCAGGCCGGGTGCGCCCTGATCGGAGGGGAGACGGCGGAAATGCCCGGCTTTTACCGGGCGGGGGAATACGACCTGGCAGGTTTTGCCGTCGGGGTTGTGGAACGCTCCCGCCTGATCGACGGGTCCCGCATGGTTCCCGGAGACAGCGTCATCGGGATCGCGTCAAGCGGCCTTCACAGCAACGGCTATTCCCTGGTGCGGGAGGTTTTCCTCAATGTTCACCATACGGACTTAGAAAAGACCATTCCAGCCCTGGGCCGCCCCCTGGGTGAGATCCTCCTTGAGCCTACACGGATTTATGTCCGATCCGTGCTCTCTCTCCTCGAAGAAAAGACCGTGAAGGGGATGGCCCATATCACCGGCGGAGGGATCCCGGGCAACCTCCCGAGGATTTTCCCGGAGGGGTGTTCCGCCCGGATACGGAAAGGGAGCTGGGATGTACCGGCGGTTTTTTCCGTGCTCTCCGAGTACGGAGGCGTTCCTGAAGATGAGATGTTCAGGACCTTCAACATGGGGATCGGCATGGCGCTCGTGGTTTCATCCGGGGATACCGGTGAGGTTTTAAAGCGCCTCCGGCGATCCGGTGAGACGGCGTGGATCATCGGGGAGATCTGCGAAGGGAACCGGGAGGTGATCCTCCAGTGAGGAAGACATTACGCATCGGCGCCCTGGCATCCGGCGGCGGTTCCAATATCCAATCCATCATCGACCATATCGAGTCCGGAAAGCTCCATGCCAGAATCGTGATCCTGCTTTCAGATCATCCGGAGGCCGGAGTGCTCCGGAGGGGAGAGCGCCACGGCATCCCCCATCAAGTGATCAACCCCGACGATTTCAAGAATAGACAAGACCATGACCGGGCCATGATCAGCGTCCTGAAGGAAAATGAGGTGGATCTGGTTGTCCTGGCCGGCTACATGCGGGTCATCTCTCCCGGTTTTGTTGCTTCCTTTCCGGGCCGGATCATGAACATCCATCCGGCCCTGCTCCCGTCTTTCCCGGGGCTCCATGTGCAGCAGAAGGCTGCGGATTACGGGGTCCGCTTCTCCGGATGCACCGTCCATTTTGTGGATGAGGGGACCGATACCGGCCCGATCATCATCCAGGCCGTGGTCCCTGTCCTTCCGGGGGACACCGGTGAGACCCTGGGCGCCCGCATCCTCAAACAAGAGCACCGGATCTATCCGGAGGCCATCCGTCTTTTTTCAGAAGGGAGACTCAGGATCGAAGGGAGACACGTCCGGATTCTGGACCATGCCGTAGACGCGGACCCATGTCTGATCAATCCCATACTGCCGGGTTAAGATGAACCGTCATTCAGGCTGACTCCAGTCCGGGCATGGATTTAGGGTCCGCGGGCCGTCCATCTGAATCGGGAGGAATCCGATGCGTTTTGAGATCGATGAAAAAAACGGTCTTCCAAGCATACAAACCGATGCATACCGTCTTCTTGTGCGCGGGAAATTTGCGCCGGACGGGCTCAGGCTGCACGTCCAAGGGAAACGCAAGTCCTATCCGCCGGAGTTGAGGGAATTCATAGAACAGACCTGGAGAGAGGTTCAGGATGACGCTGAAAAGAACGGACGTAAAATTTACAATGAACGGCTCTTCAGCCTGCTGATGTATCAGGTCAGGCATGGGGTCTTAAACCTCCTTCTGGGGGAGACGGATTACAAGGAACTGACGGGGACCAACTTCTCCATTCAGGAATGGACGGGATCCCGTGATGAAAAGCTCCTATCCGACGGGGTGGCCATCTGCTCAACGATCATCACTGAGGACGGTTTCTTGATTCTGGGGAGAAGAAGCCGGGAGGTTCACCGGGGACGAGGGAAACTCCATGTCTGTGCGGGCCATCCGGTTCCGGACCATGTCCTTACGCCTGAAAGGATGCTTGCCGGAGAGAACCTTCTCTTTGCAGAAATGAAGAGAGAGATCATGGAGGAATTTCACATCCCCGCTGACCATATCGCCGGCATGGTCTGCCTCGGTCTGATCCGGAGCCGTCTCAGCAGGAAACCGGAGGTGCTTTTTCAAACCTTTGTGAAGGTCCCCAGGAAGAAGGTCCTGGTTCTGTATGATGCCGCCGAAGACAAGGGAGAACACCAGGATATCTTCTTCGTACCGTCGGAACAGGCGCCGCTCATTGATTTCCTGAAGACATATTATCGGGAATTTACGTCTCCGGGACTGGCAGCCGTGGTCTTCCACGGGACCGAACAGGGATTCTGGACACAGTCTCCTTGATCGTTCTCCAGCCTCGTTGTATAGAACGATCCTGCAGGGTGGTGCAGACCCCCGGCAGGATCCGGACATTTTCAGCAGGCTCTCACCCTGCAAAAGAGGATGAGACAGGTTCCGGCATCGGCAGGCCTAGGATGCCGACGGGACTTGAATCACCTGGCCGGACTGCAGAGAATTCCCCGAAAGGCTGTTGACATCTCTGATCTTGCTCACCGTGGTATTATATTTCGTCGCAATGGACCAGAGGGTATCGCCGCTTTGCACCCTATAGCGGGTGTATTGAGCATGATTTTTGGTTTGAGCATAACCGGAGGATATGGTTTGTTTTGCAGGCACTTTCAGTTTCTGGCCTGTATGTATCTTTGAACTGCTCCGGATATGATTGAGCTTGGCTATGGCGCCGACCGATGTTCTGTATTTTTTTGCGATCTTAGATAATGTCTCGCCCTTTCGCACCGTATATGCGGCTGTGTTACTGCCTCCGATCCTTCCGCCGTAGGTTCGATGTTCGTTATGTTTGGCAAGGACGGGGAGGGTGCATTCCGGAATGGCGTCAAGCTTGGCTTCCAGGACTTTACCGGTTTTCGACGGAATTCTCAGCGCATAGGCATAATCCGGGGTGATCTGCAGGCGGAGGGCCGGATTCAAATCTTCAAGCAGTTCAGGGGCCGCGTTGATGGCAGAGGCGATCTCTTTGATCTTCATCTGCTTGGTTACCGTCATTTCATCAAACTGTATCGGAGCATCCAATGTCAGCTCCGTGAATCCGTATTTGGCCGGGTTCTTAATGATATGGAGCGTGGCCAGGAAACGGGGAACGTACCGGGCGGTCTCAGCCGGCAGGATGGTATAAAGGTCCCAGAAGTTGTCCAGGTAGTCCTCGCGTTGCCGGCTGATTGCCCGGACCACGTTCATTTCGCCGCAGTTATAGCCGGCCAGGGCTGAGGTCCAGTCCCCGAAAAGGTCGTGAAGGGAGGTCAGGTATTCAATCGCCGCCTTGGTGGACTTCTGATAATCCATGCGTTCATCTATCCACTGGTCCCTTTTCAGGTTGAACCGGTAGCCGGTTGAAGCGATGAATTGCCAGGGGCCCAAGGCCCTCGACCGGGAGAAGGCCTTGTCCTTGTAACCGCTTTCAATCAGGGGGAGCCAGGAGAGCTCGGTCGGGAGCCCGGCCTTCCGGAATTCCGCTGCAATATATTTTTGATACCTGCCTGAGCGCCTGTAGGATTCCACGAAGAAATTCCTTTCAATGGTCTGGAAGGATTTGATCTCTCTTTCAACGTGTTCGTTCATCACAAGGGGGATGGCCCCGTCTCCGATGGAACGGTGGGTTCTGGAACTTCCGGTATAGATCTCGAGCAGTCTTTTTGAGATCAGGAGCCTCAGATCTTCTTTTTGCTGCTGGATATCCGATTCGCTGTCGGATGAAATCTTCAGAATCAATTTGTAGCTCTGGTCCAAGGCGGCGATGGCCTCGTCGGACTGCCCCTCGTTCCAGAGGTCCTGGGAGTCTTGAACAAGATTGAGGGCCTCATCAATGAGCTGCTGATCGGATGAGTCATTGGAGGCGACCTCGGGCACCGTATCCTCTGTTTCATCTGCGGTCTGAGGCGTCTTCATCAGGTCTTGGTTCTCTTGAAGGGTTAACCGGGCCGATTCAGAGGGCATTGCAGTCACCGTATGGGATGCGTGAGTTGGGCTCGTGGCCGTGCCCGTGGTCGAGTTAAAATGAGAACATGCCTGAAAACCGAGTAAAAGCACTCCAATCATCAAACAGCGGAATATGTTTTTCATGCGCTCTCCCCATAAAGGTTATAAATCCCGTTCTGTCAAAAAATGAGTGTTATTTTTTTATCCTATCTCTATTATTTTGTATTTAAATAAAAATATCAACAAAAAAATGCATATCTATAAGATTTTTTAATGTTCGGGTTGAAGTGTGCCTCCTCAACCTATTTTGATTGAATCAGAAAACTACCATAAAATGGAACCGTCAGGAACCAGGATGAAACAGGATCCATAGGTTCTCAAGGCATACTCAGCACACCCGCTCCCCGGATCTTTCCCTCTTTCAGCAGGATCAGCGCCTGATTGGCCTCGTTCAAGGGAAAGCTCTCGATGTTGGTCCGGACCGGGATCTGCGATGCAATCCTCAAGAATTCCTCTCCATCCTTTCTCGTGCTATTGGCCACGGACCGGATGGTTTTCTCGAAGTAGAGATGTTGTCTATAATCGAGTTCCGGGATGCGGCTCATGGTGATTCCGGCCAGCGCGAGGGTTCCCCCTTTTTCGAGAACGCGGAGGGCCTCCGGGATCAGCGCCCCTGCCGGCGCAAAGATGATGGCGCCGTTCAGTTTTACCGGAGGGGTATCCTGCGCCTGTCCGGTCCATGAAGCGCCGAGCGCTTCAGCCAGTTTGAGATGTTCCTTGCCCCGGCTGAAGACATAGACCTCGCATCCGAGATGGCGCGCAATCTGGATCGTGATGTGAGCCGAGGCTCCGAAACCGTACAGGCCCAGGCGCTCGCCGGATTGAACCTCGCTTAGCCGGAGCGCGCGATAACCGATGATTCCTGCGCAGAGCAGGGGAGCGGCCTCTTCATCTGAGAAGATATCCGGAATCGCATAGGCGAACGCTTCCGGCGCCAGGGCATATTCAGCATACCCTCCATGGACATGGTAACCTGTGAACAGGGCCTGCTCACAGAGATTCTCACGGCCTCTGCTGCAGAAGGCGCAGGCGCCGCAGGCGGAATGGAGCCAGGCCAGACCCACACGGTCGCCGGCGCCGAAATGTTTGACGCCCCTGCCGATCCGGTCCACCGTACCTACGACCTGATGCCCTGGGATCAGCGGGAGCCTGGGAAGAGGGAGGTCCCCTTCCACGGTATGCAGATCCGTGTGGCAGATGCCGCAGGCATGGACCTTGACGCGGATCTGGCCCGGCCCCGGTTCAGGTACGGGCATCTCCCCCATGACCAGGGGATGCTCTGAAACCGGCCGAGCCTTCTTGAGGATCATGGCTTTCAATCGTAATCACTTCCCGTGAGATATGGATCCGATTTAGAAAAGAATGGCCGTTATCATAGATCATGATCTTCACAAAATCAAGTCCGCTGAATTCCCCGGGTGTACGACAAATTTATGGGTACACATCAGGATTATATATGTTTGTCATTGTCCGGCCTGCCTGTACGTGTCCGCACGCAGACAGGCTTGACCTGTCTGCCGTGACATCGGCACAGGCAGGCCGGACAATCCATGGTTCGACAAGCTCACCATGACAATTGTCACCCTGAGCCTGTCGAAGGGTGGATTCCCCGATCGAGCCTGCCCTCGACTACGATCGTGGGTCGGGGAATGACGCTCTTAGAGAAATATTTACCTATAAATTTGTCGCAGACCCGGATTCCCCGCCGGCCGCATAAAACTCGATTAAGTCAATAACTATACGCCAAAAAGATTACAGTTGACTTGGAGCGTTGAGAACTGATATAGAGTCATGAACCCGGATAATCTTAAAGTGAGTTTCTGACGGAGGCTGTTTCCGGTTATCCGTCTTCTGCAATCCGGCATTTTCCCTCAGTCACAAGGACGGATATGCAAGGATTCGACCGCAGTTTGTTTCAAAGAGGGGGGGGGATTGAAACGATTCCAAATGGCTGCACCATCCAGATCATGGCGCAGAACATCATTCAGAAAGGGGAGGCACATCATGATGAACAAAGAACGCCGGATTGCACGTGAATTTCTTATTCTACTCGTTATAGCGCCTTTAATAGCATTATCTGCTTGCGGCGGTTCTATAAGCGAGCTTAAGGGACAAACCACTGTGGCAGCCGTCACCTTGGAAAAAAATAATTACAAGGTTATTAAAGCTGGAGCCAAGGGTGAGAGCATGGGTTTCTATCTGCTTGGCTTCATTCCTATTGTCAACCCCGGCATGGCTAAAGCAAAGGAATCGTTGTACGCATCTGTCGGCCAGTCTCTTGAGGGGAGGGCCATCGCCTTGGTTAATCAGACAGAAGATCGGAATAATATCTATCTCGTTTTGTTCTCAATACCCACGATCACCATCAGCGCCGATATTATTGAATACCTTGACGAAGGAGATAGGAAGTAAATATACCGCTTACAGTTGGTTCGAGGGTTTACCGGATCTGCTCGGTCAGGGGCATGTATATGGATAAACAAGGGATGGAAAAAATATGAAACCGGCGAAAGGGATCCACTACCATCCAATCTTCAAACTGGGCAAAGCCGCGGCCAAGCGCGACGAACGGAACCTTCGGTTGAGAGCGGTTTTGCGCGTCCCGGTCAAACTTCCCCGGGAGTACGACTTTGACTCGAAGCACCGCGGTGTACCGACACCCGTGTTTGCAAACGATCGTTATGGTGACTGTGTCCTTGCGGGGCGGGCGCACCAGACGCTGCGTTTCGAGCTGATCGAGCAGGCGAAGATTCTCAAGATCACCGACCAAGACGTGCTCCGGGAGTACTTCGCCGAGACCGGCGGCGAGGATTCCGGTCTCGTTGTGCTCGATTCGATCCGGAAGTGGCGGAAGCGAGGCTGGACCGCGGCCAGGTCGCGCTACTTCATTCAGGCCTTCGCCGAGATTGACCGCAGAGCGAAAGCTGAGGTAAAGCGGGCGATCTTTCTGGATCTCGGGGTTGGAATAGGCCTCTCGCTTCCCCGCACGGCCGAGGCGGAGTTCAACGCGGGCAAGCCGTGGAAGAGAACCTCGGGTCCGGGCTCGACCCCGGATAGCTGGGGAGGACACTACGTTTACGTGACCGGATACACGGCCCTGGGGCCGACCTGCGTGACATGGGGGCGGAAACAACAGATGAGTTGGGGCTTCTTCAAAAAGTATTGCGATGAGGCCTACGCGATCATAGACTCGGTGAATACGCCGAAGAAACGCCGGGGACTCGACGGCCGGAGGCTGAACGCCTTCCTCGAGACCGTGTCGAAACCGAGCCGGGCAGGTGTAAGCGCACGCTTACGCAAAAAAAGCCGGGCCTGACAATGGAGGGGCATGGGGTCCGTTCCAGATAATAACTTTTTTTTTATAGACTCCATTCGATAATTTGCTCTTGACTTGCATATTCGAGGAGCTTAATATATCCATGTCTTCATTGCAAAAGGACGAAAGGAGCAGGATATGACCGATCTTCTTCTTCTGATTATCAGCGCGGTACTGGTCAACAATTTTGTTCTGGCACGTTTCCTGGGGATCTGTCCTTTTCTCGGGGTCTCCAAGAAGGTGGAGACCGCTCTGGGGATGGGGATGGCCGTGATCTTCGTGATCACCGTCTCATCGGTTGTCACTTTCCTTGTCCAAAAATATTTGCTTTCGCCCTTGGGCATCGGTTACCTTCAGACCATTGCCTTCATCCTGATCATCGCCGCTCTGGTGCAGTTTGTAGAAATGGTCGTCCAGAAGACCAGCCCGGCTCTTTACAAGGCTCTGGGGATTTACCTTCCTTTGATCAGCACCAACTGTGCGGTGCTGGGGGTGGCCATTTTGAATGTTCAGAAAGAATTTTCATTTGTCGAGGCAACCGTCTTCGGTTTTGCAGCCTCGGTAGGTTTTACACTTGCCCTCGTTCTTTTTTCCGGAATCCGGGAACGGGTGGCTCTGGCAAGGGTGCCCGACCTATTCAAAGGGACTCCCATTTCGTTGATTACTGCGGGACTCCTTTCACTCGCCTTTATGGGATTCGCCGGGCTCGTGAAGTGAGGCATGGATGTGGCAGGCTGTTTTGGGTTTAGGCGGGTTAGGGATGGCGGCGAGTCTTAGTCTCGTCTTTGCTTCCAAAAAGTTCGCCGTGGAGGTGGACCCCAAGGTGCAGGCTATCCTCGAGTTCCTCCCCGGCGCAAACTGCGGCGGGTGCGGATTTCCCGGATGCAGCGCCATGGCCGAGGCCATGGCCAAGGGATCTGCGCCGATCACCGGGTGCCCGGTCGGAGGGAGCGATGCCGTCAAGAGAATCGCCGAGATCCTCGGTGTGGAAGCCGGAACCAGGGACGCGGTCGTGGCCAGGGTCCTCTGTATGGGCGGGTGCAAGTCGGCTGTGGAAAAGTCCAGGTATCACGGCATCTCCGACTGCCGGGCCGCTACGATGATTTCCGGCGGAAGCAAGGCCTGCGGTTACGGCTGCCTTGGATTCGGGACCTGCGAGAGGGCCTGCCCCTTTGACGCCATCACCATGAGCCCGGACGGTCTTCCGGTCATCAACGAGGATAAGTGTACGAGCTGCGGCAACTGTGTGGCCGCCTGTCCTAAGCATATCATCAAGCTCCTTCCGGTCAACAAGAAGGTCACGGTCTGCTGCAGTTCCCACGACAAGGGCGCCGTGGTCAAGAAGAAATGTTCGGTGGGATGTATCGGATGCAGCCTCTGCCAGAAGGCCTGCCCCTTCGATGCCATCGAAATGGACCGGTTTCTGGCCCGGATCATCCCGGAGAAGTGCCGGCAGTGCGGGCTCTGTGTGGGAAAATGTCCGACCCATGTGATTGAGGACCAGCTCAAGGGCTTGCGACCGGTTGCACTGATCCATGAAGCGTGCAACGGCTGCGCTGAATGCGTCAAGGTCTGCCCTGTGGCCGCGATTCAGGGACAACCCGGTCAGCTTCATGTCGTTGATCCTGCCAAATGCGTGGGCTGCCGGGCCTGTGCGGATATCTGCCCCATCCATGTGATCGAGATGCAGCCCAAGACCGGGAAAACCGCTGTCAAGGTTTAAGATACTTTTTTGTTGCCACGAAGGCACGAAGACACAAAGATTTATTTAGGAATTATTTTTTATTGTTGCTTCGTGCCTTCGTGGCGGTCATTTTCTGTCTTGCTGCAGAAACAGGTTCGGAATCTGGAGGCAGAAGATCGTCTCCTTCTCAACCCCTTCTTCCACCCAGATTTTCCCCTGATGGAGTTCGATGATCTCCTGGCAGAGATTGAGCCGGTAGCGTGTCTGCTTATCTATGCCGGGGACGTCTTCATTCCCTGAAAAAACCTTTTGAATATCCGCATGTGAAGCCGCAGAGCTGCGAAACAGAATATCCACCTGCTGCGTGTCCTGCATGGGGATGATGCCGATCCGGATGGTCTGGTTCCTCCCGCTGAACAGGATCGCCTGATGGATCAGGTTGAAGATGACCTGTTTCATCCTGGCCTCGTCGGCATAGACCGGCCGGATTCCTATGGGAGGCTGGAGCGTGATCGTGATTCCCTTGCTCCCGGCCACAGGCTGGATGTTGAGCCGGCATTTTTCGATCAGGCCGTGAAGGTGGGTCTCCACCTTGTTGATCTGGATATGACCCGTCTCTATTCTCACGAGGTCCATGAGGTCGTTGATGATGGCCAGGATTTTCTCCCCCTGCCGGGAGATCAGCTCGATGAGTTCTCTCTGTTTATCGGGCAGGTTTGAATGGTCTTCTTTGAGAAGGAGCTTGCAGCTTCCGGTCAGGATGGTCAGGGGGGACTCGAGATCCTGGGATATGATGGTCAGCAGATCGTTATTGATCCGGGTGAGTTCCTCGAGCTTTTCATTCTTCTTATTGAGCTCGGCATGGGCGGTCGAAAGCGCCGCCGTGAGCGCATGGCTTTCCCGTCTGGTCTGGCTGATATGAAGCGCCATGGTTACGGCCCGCCGGAGTTTGGAGAGGTCCACGGGCTTGATCAGATAGTCGTACGCCCCTTCTTTGAGGGTGGCGATGGCCTTGTCCATGTCCGCTCGGTACTGGCCGGTGATCATGATGACCGGTAAATCCGAATACCCTCGGCTTAGGAGTTTAAGGAGCTCGAACCCGTCCATGATGGGCATCTCATAATCGGTGATGACCAGGTCCATGGGGGTCTTTTCGATCAGGGACAGGGCCTCTCTTCCGTTCTCTGCGATGAGGACATGATGCCCTTCAAACTCCAAGAGATCCTTGATGATCTGTATGTTTTTGGGCTCGTCATCTACGATGAGGATGGTTTTTTTCTGCTGCATGAATCCGTCAATTTTTTCCAGTGGGTTTCGGTTTTCTGAGATATTAACACAGGATTTTCGTTTTTGTAAAGCCTGTTATCATCAAGATTTTTCTGCATAGGTGATTCCTGAAAAGAAACAGTCTTTTTTTTCCCCCTGATTTATCTTGACAAGGACATATTAATTTCCTAATATTCTAAATTATAGATAACATGCTGGTCTTACATAAAGACCGATGAGGTCTTTCATCTATCACGTGTGATATGACTGAAACGGCTATCCCCTTAATTTACCATCATTATCTCCCTATCCTTTTCTATACTTTTATCGGTTTCGCCTTTGGCGTGGTGACGCTCCTTTTCGGCGCTGTGATCCGTCCGAACCGGCCGAACCAAGCCAAGCTCTCGGCTTATGAGTGCGGCAATCCGCCGTTTATGGACTCCAGACAGCGTGTTTTCGTCCGGTATTATATGGTTGCGGTACTTTTTGTCTTGTTTGACCTCGAAGCGGTTTTTCTGTATCCCTGGGCTGTGGTCTATAGGAAGATCGGGCTCTTCGGCCTGGTTGAGATGGCGCTGTTCATCCTGATCCTGCTCGTGGGTTATGCCTATGCCTGGAGGAAGGGGGCGCTGGAATGGGATTGATCGAACACCGCTTTGAAGAAAACTTCATCACCACCACCGTGGACCAATTGATCAGCTGGGCCAGAAAATCCTCTCTCTGGCCCCTGACCTTCGGCCTTGCCTGCTGTGCCATCGAGATGATGACCACAGGATCCGCCCATTATGACCTGGACCGGATGGGCGTCATCTTCCGAGGCTCCCCGCGGCAGTCCGACCTGATGATCGTTGCGGGCACGCTCACCTGGAAGATGGCCCATGTGCTCCGCAAGGTCTATGACCAGATGCCCGAACCCAAGTATGTGATCTCCATGGGGAGCTGTGCTGCATCTGGAGGTCTCTTCAATACCTATAGTGTGGTGCAGGGCGTGGACCAGGTGGTGCCCGTGGACGTCTACGTTCCCGGTTGCCCTCCCCGGCCCGAAGGCCTGATGTACGGGATCCTGAAGCTCCAGGAAAAGATCGCAAAAGAAAAATATATTCGGAAATAAATTAAATATGGACGAATCCCGGTTCACCCAGGAAGAAGAGGCCATACTCAACGCCCTCAGGGACCATTTCCCGGATCTCCCCATGGAAATCGGAAAAACCTGCGGACAGCTTGCCATCCTTGTGGACAAGAAAATGATTTTTCCGGTCTGCAAGATCTTGAAGGAGCACTCCGCTGCGCTGTTTGACTACCTTGCCGACCTGTGCGGGGTGGATTTCCTCGGAAAGAGAGAGAAGCGGTTTCAGGTGGTCTACAATCTCTATTCTATCGCGAGAAATCACCGGATCCGGGTAAAGACGGATGTGGGTGAAGAGGATTGCCTGGTCGATTCGGTCACCGGGATCTGGAAATCCGCCAACTGGCACGAGAGAGAACTCTATGACATGTTTGGGATCGAGGTCCGGGGGCATCCGGATCTCAGACGGATTCTGATGCCGGACGATTGGGAAGGGCATCCCCTGCGCAAGGACTATCCCTTGCAGGGGAAAGGCCAACGGGATGATTTCTCTTTTGTTCCCAAAGAAGACCGGCAGCCCACACGGAAACCCAAGGACAAGGGTGAATCCTGGTGATCCGGGTTGGTGAAAAAATATCATCTATCATCATAGAACACGCTCGAGGGTAGGAGCCTTTGGAAACAAAAGAGATGAAGATCAATATGGGACCCCAGCACCCCAGTACGCATGGGGTCTTGAGGCTGGTGCTCGACGTGGACGGGGAAAGGGTCGTCAAGGCCGAGCCCAAGGTCGGCTATCTGCACCGCGGTATTGAGAAGCTCGGTGAGAACGGATCTTTCCAGCAGGTGATCACCCATATTGACCGCCTGGACTATATCTCGGCCATCACCAATGAGTTCGCCTACTGCCGGACTGTGGAGAAACTGCTCGGGATCACCATTCCCGAACGCGCGGAATATATCCGGACCATTGTGGCCGAGATGCAGAGGCTCTCGTCCCATCTCCTTTGGCTGGCCACCCACGCCCTGGATATCGGGGCCATGACCGTCTTCCTCTATACCTTCCGTGAAAGAGAGACCATCCTCGACCTGTTTGAGGAACTGACCGGCGCGAGGCTGAACAACAACTATATGCGGATCGGCGGGGTCAGCCGTGATCTCTCTTCGTTTTTTATCGAAACCCTGTACAAGTTCTGCGATGAATTTCCCGGCCGGATCAAGGAATACGACACCCTGATTCGGGAGAACCGGATATGGATCGGACGGACCAAGGGCGTGGCCGCGATCTCGGCCGAAGAGGCGGTGAATTACGGGCTCTCCGGGCCTTCGCTCCGAGGCTCCGGGGTCAACTGGGATATTCGGAAGGCCGAGCCTTACGGCGCCTATGACAAGGTCGACTGGGTCGTCCCCCTCGGAGAGAACGGGGACGTCTATGACCGGTATTGGATCCGGGTCGAGGAGATGCATCAGAGCGCTAACATCATCCGTCAATGCCTGGACCGGATCCCAAGCGGTCCGATCCTGGTGGATGACCCCAAGATCGTTCCCCCCTCCAAGGAGAAAATAAACGCTGAGATCGAATCCCTGATCCATCATTTCAAGTTGATGACCGAGGGGTTTAAGGCGCCGGAGGGGGAGGTCTACTGCGCCACTGAGGTCCCCAAAGGAGAACTGGGTTTTTATATCGTGAGTGACGGGTCATCCAGGCCATACCGCATGAAGATCCGGGCCCCTTCCTTTGTCAATCTGGGGGCATTCAACCGTCTGGTCAGCGGCGGGTTCATCGCCGACGTCATTGCCGTGATCGGGACCATTGATATCGTGCTGGGGGAATGCGACAGGTAACACGGGCAAGGGAATTTCAAATCTCAAATTTCAGATTTGAGATATAGGAAACGGAAAACAGGAATGGGAAACGAAGCATTGGTGAACACGGCCTTCTCGGAAGAAACCCTCAAACGGATTGAAGAGATCATGACGCGCTATCCCACGCGGCAGGCCGCGGCGCTGCCGGTTCTCTACCTCGCGCAAAAGGAATTCGGCTACATCAACGAAGAGGCGCTTTCCGCCGCGGCCCTCGCCCTTCACATTTCCAGGGCCGAGGTCTACGGCCTGGCCACCTACTACTCCATGTTCAGCACCGGGCCGATGGGCCGGAACGTGATCCACCTCTGCGACAACCTGGCCTGCACCCTGCTCGGCGCCGAGTCTCTCCGATCCTATCTTGAGAGGAAGCTTGGGATCAAGATGGGGGAGACCACGCCGGACGGCCGGTTCACCTTGAAAAATGCAGAGTGCCTGGGCGCCTGCGGGCAGGCCCCGGTCATGCTGGTAAATGACGATTTTTATGAGGCCTTAACAGAAAGCACGATTGACGAGGTGCTGGAGAAATACCTATAAATGGAAACCATCCTTTTGAACCGCATACACCTCGAAAACTCCCGTTCCATCTCCGTCTATATGGCGCATGAAGGCTATGAGGCGCTGAAAAAGGCCCTGTCCATGCCTCCCGCAGAGGTCGTCAATGAGGTCAAGCGCGCAAATCTCCGGGGACGGGGCGGAGCGGGGTTTCCCGCGGCCATGAAATGGGGATTCGCGGCTGCGGACCCGAAGAAACCCAAATACCTTCTGTGCAATGCCGACGAAGGGGAGCCCGGTACCTGTAAGGACCGGCAGATTATGGAAGGGGACCCGCATGAACTGATCGAGGGGATGATCATCGCCGGGTATGCCTTCGGCGCCGAATACGGCTATATCTACCTCCGGGCCGAGTATCCCCGGCTGGGGGGGATCCTCGATCAGGCGATCTCCGAGGCAGAGGAAAAAGGTTTCCTGGGAAAAGACATCTGTCATTCAGGGTTTAATTTTACGATCCGGGTCCACCGCGGGGCCGGGGCCTACATCTGCGGGGAGGAGACCGCCCTGATCGAGTCCCTGGAAGGGAAGCGCGGCCAGTCCCGCATCAAACCCCCCTTCCCGGTCAATGTGGGCGCCTTCGGGCTCCCCACGGTAATCAACAATGTGGAAACCCTGGCCAATGTTCCCCACATCATACTCAAAGGGGGGGACTGGTTCGCCGGTATCGGCCCGGCCAAATGTCCGGGAACAAGAATCATCTCTCTTTCCGGTCATGTGAACCGTCCGGGGTATTACGAACTCCCCATGGGCGTAAGCTTCCGTGAGGTGATTTATGAACACGGCGGCGGCATCCGGGACGGAAAGGAGCTCAAGGCCTTCATCCCCGGGGGGGCGTCCTCGCCCTGCCTGACCCCCAATCATCTCAACGTGGGCATGGATTACGACTCCGTATCCGCGGCCGGGAGCATGCTCGGCTCTTCCGCGCTCATGGTCATGGACCAGGATACCTGCATGGTCAAAGTGGCCGGACGTCTGATGAGGTTTTTTGTCCATGAATCCTGCGGGAGATGCACCCCGTGCCGTGAAGGAACCGACTGGCTCCTCAGTATCCTGGACCGGATCGAGGCCGGAGGGGGCAAGGAAGGAGACATCGAACTCCTGCGCGACATCTGCGACAACATCGCAGGAAAGACCTTCTGCCCCCTGGGGGAGGGAGCGCTCGGACCTGTGCGGGGCACGCTGAAGTATTTTGAGGAAGAGTACCGGGAGCATATCCGGATCAAGGGATGCACTTTGAAGATTTAAGATTTGAAATTTGAAATTGGAAATTGGAAATTGGAAATTGGAAATTTGAGATTGGGAATCCATTCTTATGATCAAGATCAGAATGAATGATCGTGAATTTGAAGTCGAGCCGGGACTCACGGTGATCCAGGCTGCGGACCGTGTGGGGATCTATATCCCGAGGTTTTGTTATCTGGAGAAACTCTCCCCCCTGGGCGGATGCAGGATGTGCCTGATCTCCCTGAAAGGGATCGGAAAACTCCAGACGGCCTGTACCACGCCCGTCCGAGAAGATATGGTGGTGATCACCGAGTCCGAGGAGATCCGCAAGGCCAGGAGAGCCATGCTGGAGTTCCAACTGCTCAATCACCCGCTCGACTGCTTCTACTGCGACAAGGCCACGGAGTGCGACCTTCAGAATCTGACCTATGAGTTCGGGGACATCCGGCGCCGGCATGATTTTCCGAGGCGAAAGGGGATCATCCTCTATGAAAACCCCCTGATCGAGAGGAATCTTGAGCGCTGCGTGCATTGTGAGCGCTGTATCCGGGCCTGCAAGGAGATCCAGGGGGCGCATGCCCTGAGCGCCACACGCCGAGGCAGGCGGACCGAGGTCCGCGAAGTCCCCGGAGGAGGGGAGTGCGAGCACTGCGGTCATTGCATTGACGTCTGCCCGGTCGGCGCCAACCTGGACCGCCTTTTTACCTACGGCGGCCGTCCCGCCCAGATGGAAAAGGGCAAGACGATATGCGCCTACTGCGGATGCGGATGCACCCTGACCATGAATACACGGGGGGGAAAGATCATGCGGGTACGGGGAGGCACAGATGAGGGCGTGAACCGGGGGAGCCTCTGCGCCAGAGGGCGGTTTGGATGGGGCATGGTGCATCACCCGGACCGGCTCACCCGACCGAGGATCAAGAAGCAGGGGAAACTCGTGGAGGTGGACTGGGATGAGGCCCTTCTCTTTACGGCCACCCGCCTGCAGAAGATCATCAAGGAAAAGGGCGGCGCTGCGGTGGGAGGCCTGGGGTCAGCCCGAGCCTCGGACGAAGCCAACTACCTGTTCCAGCGTTTCATGAGGCGAGTGATCGGAAGCAACCATATCGACAGCAGCGCCAGGCTGCATTACACGGCCGGGTTGATCGGACGTCTGAGTCTGAAAACAGAGGCGCGCGAGGCCGCTCTGGAAGACGTGCGAAATGCCTCAAAGGTATTGATCATCGGCGCAGATCCTGTAGAGACCAACCCGATCCTTGGCTTAGCTGTCAAAAAGATGCTATGGAAGGGCGGGATCGCGGTGCTTGCAGACCCGAGGATCACACGAACGGGCAGGATCGCAACCCGCCACATCCGGATACGCCCCGGCGCCGAGGTCCCCCTGATCCTCGGGCTCGGCCTTGAGATCCTGAAAGAACCCTCGCTTTTTAGGTTCAGCAGGGAAGAGGTCATGAGAATCTGCGGTATCCTCTCCCCGGAGATGGATGAGATCCTCTCCGTCCTGACCGGTCCTGAAACGCAGAAGAGCGTGGTCCTGATGGGCCGGGGGGTGCTGCAGGCCCCCTTCGGGGCAACCGCCGTTTCCGTGCTCCTCCGGGCCGCCGCCAAGGCCGGAGCGTCTTACCTCTTTACCATGGACCACAACAATGAACGGGGGAGCTGTGAGATGGGGGCGCTGCCCGACCGCCTTCCCGGCCTGGTTCCGCTTTCGGAGAGAGAGCGGTTTGAAAAGGTCTGGGGGGACCGGATACCGGCTGAGCCCGGTCTTTCCGCTTATGACATGCTCCATGCCGCCAAAGAGGGGACCCTGAACGCCCTGTACATCATGGGAGAGAACCCCATGTTTGATTTCCCGGATACGAAATTCGTGGAGGAGGGCTTAAACTCTCTTCAGTTCCTTGTGGTGCAGGATCTTTTCATGACCCGTACGGCCTCCATGGCCGATGTGGTCCTGCCGGCCGCAAGCTTTGCTGAAAAATCCGGAACGTTCACCAATCTCGAAGGGAGTGTCCAGTCCTTTGCTCCGCTGATCTCTCCCCCAGGGGACGCCATGCCGGACAGCCGGATCATCGTGGAGCTTTCACGAAAGATGGGCAAGGGGTTTCCCTTCAAGAGCCTCTCGGAGGTCCGGGATGAGATCCATGCCCTGGTTCCGGTCCAGGGCTGGAAAAGGAAGATCCCGGTGGATGGAATGGATCTCCCCTATCCCGGCGCTGATGTGAAGTGGGGGCCGGCGGATGATCCCGAATTTCCTTTTCTTCTGCTTGTGAACTCTTCCCTGTACCGGAACGGCTCCATGTCCAACCTGGCCGCGGGACTCGTACGCGGCCAGGACAAGGCCGGTGTCTTCCTGAATCCGCTGGACGCAGAGGAGCTCAAGATCGAGGAAGGGGACAAGATCATCCTGACTTCCCGCCATGGGGAGATTCACGCCGAGGCCGGCCTATGCCATTCGCTCTCCAGGGGGACGATTCAGATGCCTGAAGGGTTTGTGAATGCCGGCCCCAAGGGTCTCCTTTCCCATGATCTGGACCCGGTAACCAGGACCCCCATGGGCCGTTATGTGCAGGCTAAGATAAGGAAGCTATGAGATGGGATCCGATCTCGTAAAGATGGTCAAGTTTCTCTGGGGATACAGCATCCTTCAGATTGTGATCGTCATGGGGTTTACCCTCATTATGGTTCCTTTCTTGACGTGGGTTGAACGGAAGGTCATCGGGCATATGCAGGTCCGTCTGGGACCCATGCGCGTGGGGTTCCACGGTATCCTGCAGGGAATCGCCGACGGGTTGAAACTCCTGCTCAAGGAGAACATCGTCCCTTCGGGCGCGGACCGGCCGATTTTCATGCTGGCGCCGATCCTATCCCTGGTCCCGGCCCTGATCGCCTTTTGTGTCATCCCCTTTGACACGTGGTTTTATATCACCGACATCAATATCGCGGTGCTCTATATCCTGGCCGTATCGTCCGTGGGGACTTACGGGATCATCCTGGCGGGGTGGTCTTCCAACAGCAAGTATGCCCTCCTGGGAGCGCTCCGCTCCGCGGCCCAGGTGATCAGTTACGAACTCGCCATCGGTATGGCCCTGGTCGGCCCGCTCATGCTCGCGGGGACGTTCAGCTTGGTCGGGATCACCGAGGCCCAGTCAAGACACTGGTTCCTTGTCCCGCAGATCACGGCCTTCTTCATCTATTATGTGGCTATGCTCGCCGAGACCAACCGCTCCCCCTTTGATCTCCCGGAGGCCGAGACCGAACTGGTGGCCGGGTTCCACGTGGAGTACAGCGGCATGCGGTTCGCCTATTTTTTCATTGCGGAATATGCCAATATGATGCTCGTCTCCTCCATGGCCACGGTGGTCTTTCTCGGAGGCTGGAATCCTCCTTTCCAGGACTGGGAGGCCATGCATGTCCTGAAGGTTATTCCCGGGGTCTTCTGGTTCTTCGGGAAGATGATGATGCTCCTTTTTAGCTTTATCTGGGTGAGGTCCACGTTCCCCCGTTTCAGGTATGACCAACTCATGAGACTGGGGTGGAAATTCCTGATCCCGCTGGCCCTCGCGAACATCATTGTCACCGGGATCGTGCTTGCAATTACCGGGTAGTTACTGTATAAAATGGGAGGCTTGACTTGTCCGGAAGGTTGAAAAGATTTATCCGAACCATTACCTTGATCGATCTCTTGAAGGGATTGGCCCTGACCGGAAGCGTCTGGGTGAGAAGCATCATCACCCCCAGCCGGGTCCTGGTCACTCGGCCTTATCCGGAGGTGAAACGCCCGGCGTTTCCTGCGTTCAAAGGACACCATGCCCTGCTTCGAGGCGAGGACGGGGCCATCCGATGTGTGGGATGCGGAATCTGCGCCGGCGTCTGCCCGGCCAAGGCCATCAGTGTCTACACCGAGGAAGGGGATCATCACGAGAAGGTCGTGACCGGCTACGAGATCAATGCCTTCCGGTGCATCTATTGCGGTCTCTGTCAGGAGGCCTGCCCCAAAGACGCCATCGTCCTGACTCGGCTCTACGAGATGGCCGACTATGACGACCGGGGCCTCTATATATGGAAGATGGACAGGCTGCTCAAGGTCGGGGACAAGAAACCGCTGTTCCGAGACCAGATCGATCTTTAAGTGGTCCTGTTCGTAAATATGGTGACGTACCGAGAGGGTCGTAGGGCGGTCTCATCCCCGCGCGCGACTGAGGCGTACCCCTCTGGTACGCCGCAAGGAGCGGAACGCCGATGAGACCGCCATACGGCACTCGAATGCCACCGTATTTACGAATAGGGCCACTAAGGGGGATGGGATGTTCGCCTCGCTCTTTTTTGATTATCTCTTTGTTATGATCCTAACATCGGCTGTGCTGATGATCACCCGGAAGCATATCGTGCACGCCGTGCTCTACATGCTGCTGATGTTCTTCCATATTGCCGGGCTCTATATCCTGCTGGAAGCGGAATTCCTGGCCGCGGTCCAGCTCATCGTTTATGCCGGGGCCATTCTGGTCCTCTATCTCTTTGTGATCATGCTGGTCAACATCAGGAAGCTTGAAACACTCAGGGAGCAGCTTTTCGGCCATCTCCCCTTTGCCTTGGTGAGTGCGGGCCTCCTCTGCGCCGGCGTGGTCGGCATCCTGATGCAGGAGACCGTGCTCAAAGAGCCTTCTTCCTCGGTTCAGGCAGCAACTCAAATGAGCAATCCGGAGCTTCTGGGGCAGGCGCTCTATACCCAGTATCTTTTCCCATTCGAAGTGGCGTCCTTGATCCTTCTGGTTGCCCTGGTGGGAGCGGTCCTGATCGCGAGCAGGAAGATATAGAGGTATGAACATGACGATCACATTGGAACACTACATTCTCCTGGGGACACTCCTCTTTCTGATCGGAGTGGCCGGTTTCCTGATCCGGAGAAATATCTTTCTGATGTTCATGTCCATCGAGTTGATGATGAACGGCGTCAATATCTGTTTTGTCTCCTTTGCCCGGTATTACCATGATATGGCCGGCCAGGTCTTTGTCCTGTTCGTCATGACCGTGGCCGCAGCCGAGGCCGCCGTGGGGCTGGCCATCATCCTGCTGCTCTACCGGAATCGTGAGACCCTGAATGCGGACGAATTTCATCTGATGAAGCATTAGTGAAAGTACGTGAAAGAGAAGGATACAAGATTCAAGGATGAAGAACAAAGGGGCCAAGGGGCCAAGGGGCCCAGGGTTCCAGGGGTCGAGTGAAAGGAAGAAAACAAAAGGCTCTGGGGACCCAAGGGTTTGTAAGGTGGTTATTGGTATTTAGGTATTTCACTTGAACCCTTGACCCCTAGACCCCTCGAATCCTTTTTAGAGGTTTTTGGAGGAGGAACGCTTGGAACACGCGCCGACCTGGTTGCATATATTGATTCCATTACTTCCACTGCTTGCGTTTGTGGTGAACGGCCTCTTCGGCAAGTGGCTGAAGACCCGCGCAGCCGCCGTCTCCATCGGCGCCGTGGCGGGGTCCTGCGTCCTCTCCCTCATCACCCTGGGCCGGGTCCTTTCCGGTGAGACCTTCTACGGCACGGTCTATGAATGGATCTCCTCGGGCGATTTCAGGGCGAGCATCGGGTTCAACATCGACCCCCTCACCGCAGCGATGATCGCCATGGTCACCTTGGTGGCCTCATTGATCCACATCTATTCCATCGGCTACATGCACGGGGACAAAGGGTTTGCGCGGTTCTTCGCCTACCTCTCCCTCTTCACCTTCTCCATGCTCATCCTGGTTATGGCCGACAATTTTCTGCTCCTCTATGTGGGCTGGGAGGCGGTCGGGCTCTGTTCCTATCTGCTCATCGGGTTCTGGTATGAAAAGAAGTCGGCCTCGGACGCAGGAAAAAAGGCCTTTGTGGTGAATCGGATCGGCGACTTCGGGTTCGGCCTCGGGATCATGCTGATCTTTTACACCTTCAGGACCCTGGACTATCACGAGGTCTTCGGCGCGGTCCAGACCATCGTCGGTCAGACCCTCTCCATCCCCCTCTATGTCACGACCATCCAGGCGGACCTTACGACCGTGATCTGCCTGCTCCTCTTTGTCGGGGCCGTTGGAAAGTCCGCGCAGTTCCCGCTCCACGTCTGGCTCCCGGACGCCATGGAAGGCCCTACGCCGGTCTCGGCCCTGATCCATGCCGCGACCATGGTCACGGCCGGGGTTTACATGGTGGCGCGGGCCAACCCGCTCTTTTCCGAATCTTCAACGGCGCTGATGGTGGTGGGATGCGTGGGCGGGTTCACCGCCTTTTTCGCTGCGACCATCGGCCTCGCCCAGAATGATATCAAACGGGTCCTGGCCTACTCCACGGTCAGCCAGCTCGGCTACATGTTCCTGGCCCTGGGGATCGGCGCCTATACGGCCGCGATCTTTCATCTTCTGACCCACGCCTTTTTCAAGGCCCTCCTCTTCCTCGGTTCCGGTTCGGTGATCCACGCCATGTCCGGGGAGCAGGATATGCGCAAGATGGGCGGGCTCAGGGACAAAATTCCCTGGACCTATGGGACCTTCGTCGTAGCCGCGCTGGCCATATCCGGGATCCCGCCGCTTGCCGGTTTCTTCAGCAAGGATGAGATCCTCTGGCAGGCCTACTCCCACGGCACGAACTACGGTGCGGTTCTTTACCTGCTCGGCGCCTCCGCCGCTCTGATGACCGCCTTTTACATGTTCCGCCTGGTCTTTATGACCTTCCACGGGAAGTCCCGTGTGGAGACCAAGGCCGCGCGTCACCTCCATGAATCCCCCTGGAGCATGGTGGGGCCTCTGGTGGCGCTCGCCGTCTTTTCCGCCATCGCAGGGTTTGCCGGTCTGCCCGAGGCGTGGGGCGGGGGCAACTGGATCCACCACTTCCTGGGCCCTGTATTCGGGCACGGCCATGAAGCCGCCGGGGGCGCCACCCATCTTGAACGCATGATGGCAGGGGTCTCTGTGGTCATCGCCCTGGCCGGGATCGGGCTGGCCGCGTTTATGTATCTCGTGAGCCCCTGGCTTCCCGGGAAACTGGCATCAGGCCTGGGCGGCCTCTACAGGGCCGTTCTGAACAAGTGGTACATGGATGAGATCTATGATTTTCTTTTTGTGAATCCCGGCAAACGCTTTGCGACCTTTCTGTGGGAGTTCGTGGACGCCTGGGTGATCGACGGGATCGTGAACGGGACGGCCGGGATATCCAACTTTTTCGGGGAGCGGATCCGCAAGTTCCATACCGGCCATGTGGAAAACTATGCCTTGTTCATGGTGACCGGCGTGGTGATCATCCTGGGATTCTATCTCTTTGCATAATGAAAGAAAAGATTCAGCCACGAATTGACACGAATTGGCACCGATGAAGACAAAGACAATAAAACACCAGGATACATATTTATGATATTCGTAATATTCGTGCCCATTCGTGGCTGATTATTGTATGGAGCATCAATGACGGAACATATCCTCAGCCTGATCACGTTCTTTCCTCTCTTCGGCGTGCTGCTGATTCTCCTCACGCCAAAGCGCAGCGCAGAGGCGATCCGCCGGGAGGCCTTCCTGACCTCCGTGATCACCTTTGGACTTTCACTCTATCCGGTCATCCGCTTCGACCGGGGCACCTACCTCATGCAGTTTACGGAATCAGTCCCATGGATTCCTACATGGGGGATCCATTACTCGGTGGGTGTGGACGGGATCAGCCTCCTCTTGGTTTTTCTGACCACCCTGCTCAGCATGGTCGCCGTGCTTTCCTCATGGACCGCCGTCACTCTGCGCGTCAAGGGGTATATGATCGCCCTCCTGGTCCTCGAAACGGCCATGCTGGGGGTCTTTGTCTCCACCGACCTCTTTCTTTTCTATGTCTTCTGGGAGCTGGAGTTGATCCCCATGTTCCTGCTGATCGGCATCTGGGGCGGGGGCCGCAAGCTCTATGCGGCGATCAAGTTCTTCCTTTACACCCTGTCCGGGTCGGTCCTCATGCTGATTGCGATCCTTACCCTCTATATCCACAGTGGGGACCCGCAGAGTTTTGATATTCAGGCCATCACGCAGGCGGCATCCGGCTTCAGCCCGAAGATGCAGTTCTGGGTCTTCTGGGCGCTGTTCCTCGGGTTTGCCTTCAAGGTTCCCATGTTCCCCTTCCACACCTGGCTTCCGGACGCCCACGTGGAGGCGCCCACGGCCGGTTCCGTGATCCTGGCCGGTGTCCTCCTGAAGATGGGGACCTACGGGTTTCTCCGGTTCGCCATTCCCATGTGCCCGGAGATGGCGCTCAGACCGGAGACTGTGAAGATCATGATGATCCTCGCCTCCACGGCCATCATCTACGGGGCGCTGGTCGCCATGATGCAGAGGGACATGAAAAAGCTGGTCGCCTATTCTTCGGTCTCGCACATGGGATATGTGATGCTCGGGATTTTTGCCTATAATCTTCAGGGCGTATCCGGCGGGATCCTGCAGATGTTCAACCACGGGATCGTTACCGGCGCCCTGTTCCTGATCGTGGGTCTGATCTATGAGCGGCGGCACACCCGCATGATCGCCGATTTCGGGGGGATCGCCCGGGTCATGCCCATTTATGCGGCCCTGTTTTCGATCTTCACCCTGGCCTCCATCGGGCTCCCCGGGACCAACGGGTTCATCGGCGAGTTTCTGATCCTGGTCGGGGCCTTTACGTCCCATTACCGGATCGCGGCCGTGGTGGGGGCCTTCGGCATCATCCTGGGGGCGGCGTATATGCTCTGGCTCTATCAGCGGGTGATCTTCAACCCCATGGTCATCAAGGAGAACGAGAAGCTCACCGACCTCAGCCTCCGGGAGGTCGTGACGCTTCTGCCTCTTCTGGTCCTGGTTTTCTGGATCGGTTTTTATCCGGACCCGTTTTTAAATATGCTCAATGCCTCGGTGCAGCACCTGATCGAGCCGTTGCAGGCCTTTCAGGCAGCGACGGGGCCGTAACAGAAAGGATTCAAGGGGCCGAGGAGTCAAGGGTCCAAGTGAAAGGCGGAGAAGGGCAGAAGGGGTCCGGTGACCGGGGACTCGAGGACTCCAGTGGAATATCATAGGAACAGGGTTCTCACTTGAACCCTGGAACCCTGGAACCCTAAAACCATAGGTTCAAGGTTGTGACTCTGAGTGGAGCAAGATACTAAATTCCAAGGAAAGTATATGAGGATATATTTGATATGACCATCCCCATGCCGTCCCTTCCCAATCTTACGGCCATGACGCCTGAACTCATGGTTCTGTTCTCCGCTCTGGCCGTGCTGATCATTGATTTTGCCTGGCCAAGGGTGAACAAGGGTTTCCTCGCCTTTCTCGGCGCCTTCGGCCTTGCAGCCGCCGGGATACTCAGTTACCAATCACTCGCCCTGAACATCCCCACGCACATCGCGGGTCTCTCGGCTGACGCCTATGCCCAGTTCTTCAAGATCATCTTCTGCGCGGCGGGCATCATGGTCATGGGGATCTCGGTCCGGTTTCTGGCGCTGGAAGGATACAATTACGGGGAGTTTTACGCCATCGTCCTCCTTGCCGTCCTCGGTCAGATGATCATGGCCTCGGGGACCAACCTTCTCGTGATCTACGTGGGTCTCGAACTCATGGCCATCTCCCTCTACATCCTGGCCGGGCTCTTTAAAAGAAACGATAAATCCAATGAGGCCTCGCTCAAGTACTACCTGCTCGGGTCCTTCTCTTCTGGTTTTTTCCTCTACGGGGTCATGATGACCTACGGCCTGACCGGGAGCCTGGATCTTGCAACCATCGGAGGCCTCGTCGCCGGGGGGCATTTCTCCGGGCTTCTCCTGCTCGCCGTGATCATGATGGCCGCCGGGTTTGCCTTCAAAATTGCCGCCGTGCCTTTCCACTTCTGGAGTCCGGATGTCTATGAAGGGGCGCCTACCTCGGTCACTGCCTTCATGTCCGTGGGGCCCAAGGCCGCGGCCTTTGCCGCCCTGATCCGGGTCTTCACCGTGGCCTTCGGATCCCTTCGTCCGGACTGGGTGACCCTTTTCATCTGTCTCTCTATTGCCACCATGATCACCGGGAACTTCATCGCTCTCAGGCAGACCAACATCAAGCGGATGCTCGCCTATTCCAGCATCGCCCATGCCGGCTATCTCATGATCGGGTTCATCGTGGGAGGCGAGACCGGAACGTCGAGTGTGCTCCTCTATCTCTTCGTGTACGCCTTCATGAACATCGGCGCCTTCGGCGTGGTCATCCTGCTTAACCGCGTGGGAGGGGTCGGGGACCGGATCGATGATTTTTCCGGCCTCGCCGGGATCAGCCCGGCCTCGGCCTTTGTGATGATGGTCTTCATGTTCTCGCTCGCCGGCATCCCCCCTACGGCCGGGTTTGCAGGAAAGTTCTATATCTTCATGGGAGCGGTCAAGGCAGGCTATGTCTGGCTGGCCGTGATCGGCGTGCTCAATTCCGCGGTCTCCGCCTTCTATTATCTCCGGGTCATCATGAAGATGTACATGGCCGAGCCGGTCAAGGAACCCGTGCTCAATGTCTCCACGGCCATGTCCGCCGTCCTTTTCGCTGCCGTGATTGCCGTGCTCGCCATCGGGATCTTCCCCGAGTTCTTCCTCGAACTCGCCATCTCCTCGGCGGCATCGATCCTGTAGCCGTCCGTGTTCATTTTATTCCTCAATCACAATGATTCCATAGCAATAACATAGAATAACATAGGGACACTTCCCCTAT
>Ga0210033_1000376_pt1 | contig 41915 bp, 36 predicted proteins | sample CryGeymeta201501_FD_185465 | JGI IMG/M metagenome (GOLD analysis project Ga0210033, IMG submission 185465) | Groundwater microbial communities from Crystal Geyser aquifers in Utah, USA - Crystal Geyser metaG 2015-01 (SPAdes) (version 2) | ecosystem: Environmental > Aquatic > Deep subsurface >... | reverse complement strand
TCAAACCGATTGATCCCTTTCGCACGGCACTTGTTTTTGACACTTTAAGCCCGGGATCAACGCAGCTGGCTGTTACTTTTGGTTCAAAGTGACATGACCACTGAAACACGACACTTCGAACTCCGCCAACGATGCGGTATGCGCAAAGTGGACGGTATCAGCGTCTACGGTGCAATGCCTTCGGCATAGTCGTACAACGCCCCCAAAATCACCTCGCCACGCTCATCTGCGGTTTCTGCCAGCTGGTCGAGCTGATCAAACAAGGCGGTTATGGTGAGCGCACCGCCCTCGCCTTCAAGCAAGCGTGCCGCACGGTGGGCTTCCCAGCGGGCTTGTTCGTTAGCGGACAGCGTTTGCGGGAAATTGCGTGCACGGTAGCGCCACAGCAGCTCGGTCAGGCGGGTATCTTCAAACCCGGGGCGTGCACCAGCCAGCTGCTCCGGGCTGCTCTGGCGCAAGTCGTTGAGGCGGCGACGGTCGGCGTTGCTGACAAAGCCGCCATACAGGTCTTCGTCCACATCCACCGGACTTGTTGCTTCGCGCTTGAAGACCTGAACCCAGATGGCGCTCATGTCGGGCAGGTCGCGGGCACGCAGCGCATGCTGCAGTTGTGCTGGCACGTCAACACCCCACCGCTGCGCCATGGCCTCGTTCAACACCTTCAGGTTGCTCATGACCATGGGCGACTTGTTCAGGTGCACAGACTTGATGGGCAAACGGCTCAGCCCAACGGGCAGTTCACTTGACTTGGTGAATAGGCGCTGGCGGATTTGCGCAGCATTCAGGCTGGCCAATTCACTGGGGTCGTGCGCCAAATCCCAGGCCAGCAGTTCGTTCTTGTTGCCCGGGTGCATGGCCAGCGGCCACATCAACGCCAGACAACCGCGCTCGGGCGCAAACATGCCCGAGATATGCCAAAACGGACGCGCGTTGGACAGCGTGGCGGGCAAGCCCAACTCGGCCAGTACGCGTTCTTTTTTGTGCAGGCCAAAGCAGAAGTCAAACAGCTTGGGCTGTGCACGTTTGATGAGCTGCGCCAAGGCGATGGTGGCGCGCACGTCGCTCAAGGCATCGTGGGCTGACTCGTGCACCAGGCCATTGGCAGCGGTCAGGTCGGTGAGTTTGAAACTGGGCTTGCCATCCGGCTTGGTGGGCCAGCTGATGCCATCAGGCCGCAGGGCGTAGGCGGTGCGCACCACGTCGAGCAAATCCCAGCGGCCGCAGTCGTTCTGCCATTCACGGGCGTAGGGGTCAATCAGGTTGCGCCAAAACATGAAGCGCGTGATTTCGTCGTCAAAGCGGATCGTGTTGTAGCCCACGCCCACCGTGCCGGGCTGACTCAGGGCCTGTTCGATTCGGGCGGCAAATTGCGGCTCTGGTATGCCTTTGGCCAGACACTCCTGCGGTGTGATGCCGGTGATCAGGCAAGCCTCGGGCTCGGGCAAAAAGTCGTCGGCAGGCTGGCAATACAGCATGATCGGCTCCCCGATGGGGTTCAGTTCGGCATCGGTGCGGATGGCTGCAAATTGCGCCGGCCTGGTGCTGCGGGTGTTGGCCCCAAAAGTTTCGTAGTCGTGCCAAAGAAAGGTGTGGGTCATACAGACATTGATCTATTTATGCTATTAAATATGTAGCTACTTGCCCTTTATTAATAAGGGCTAGAGGCCATTTTTACTTGCGACGTGCAGAGCGTACGCCGGGCAGCTCCAACACCAACGCCAGCACCTTATGCAGGCGACCCGAGTCAGTGACTTCGACGGTGAAGGTCATCCAGGCAATGCCCTTGATGGACTGGGTTTGCACGCCGGTGACGTTCATCTTTTCTTTGGTAAACACCTCAGAAATGTCGCGCAACAGGCCCTGGCGATCTTGCGCGGTAATTGTCACGTCCACCGGGTAAACCGAGCTGCTGGCAGCCTGCCCCAACCCCCACTCGACTTCGATCAGGCGTTCGCCGTTTTTGGCTACCATCTCGGCCAGGTTAGGACAATCCTTGCGGTGCACGCTAACCCCTTTGCCACGTGTGACGAATCCGACGATGGCATCGGGCGGTGCCGGCTTGCAGCACTTGGCCATTTGGGTCAGGAGTGAATCCACCCCCACCACCAGCAAGCCGCCTTTGGTGGGGTTGTCACCGCTACGAGCCTTGCGTAAAAGCGGTGCATCAGCATCAAACTGAGGCGCGTCATTGGGGCGCAGCAACAGTTCAACCTGGCGCAGCGAGAAGGTGTCTTTGCCGACCTCTTCAAACAGGGCGTTGGCGTTGTCAAAGCCGAGTTGCATGGCCAGGTCATCTAGCTTGATGGCCGTTTTACCCTCACGCTGCAGCAGTTTTTCAACCGCCTCGCGGCCTTTGGCGATAGTCTCTGACAGAGCCAATGCATTGAACCAGGCTCGCACCTTGGTTTTGGCACGGTGGCTCACCAGATAGCCCAGCTCGGCATTGAGCCAGTCGCGCGATGGCCCGCCCTCTTTGGCGGCATTGACTTCCACCGTCTGACCGTTTTTAAGCGGCGTATTCAGCGGCACCATGGCTCCATCCACCCGCGCGCCGCGGCAACGGTGACCCAGGTCGGTGTGCACGCTGTAGGCAAAGTCAATCGCTGTGGCACCCTGGGGCAGTTCGACAATGGACGCATCCGGTGTCAATACATAAATACGATCTTCCAACAAGTTTTGTGTGTGGCCATCGGACAGGTCACGTTCCCATGCCAGCAGCTGGCGCAGCACGGAAATCTTGGCATCGTAGGCTCCGGTAGCAGAAACCCCGGCATAGCCCTTGGCACCGGCTTCCTTGTAAGCCCAGTGCGCAGCCACACCGTTTTCAGCATGGTCGTGCATGGCCTGGGTGCGAATCTGGACTTCGGTGGGCTGGCCCGCTGCATCACGCACCACAGTGTGCAAAGACTGGTAGCCGTTAACCTTGGGTTTTGCAATGTAGTCATCAAACTCTTCGGGTATGGCATGAAAGTGGTTGTGCACCCAGCTCAAAACACCATAACACTCAGGCACATTCGCCACCACGATGCGTAACGCCCGCACGTCATACACCTTGTCAAAGGCCAGTGACTTACCGCGCATTTTTTTGACAATGCTGTAGATGTGTTTGGGGCGGCCAGACACTTTGGCCTGCATGCCGTTGGCATTGAGCTCGCACTCCAACTCGGCGCGCATACGCTCCACATACACCTCACGCTCCACCCGTTTTTCGTCCAACAAGAGGGCCACCTGCTTGTAGGTATCTGGTTCCAGAATGCGGAATGCCAGGTCTTCCATTTCCCACTTCAGCTCCCAGATGCCCAAGCGGTTGGCCAGTGGCGCAAATACATGCAAGGCCTCGGAGGCCAACCCTTCGGGCACAGGCAACCTGGAGGCCGCAAAAAAACGCAGGGTTTGCAGCCGGGATGCCAAACGCAGCATCACGACCCGCAGGTCGCGAGAGAAGGCGAGCAGCATCTTGCGCACATTTTCGGTTTGCACCGCCACGACCTGCTGGGTTGCCGGAGAATTAGCCGATGTATTGGGGCGAGCCAACCGCGCTTGCCGCTGCACCCGCACCAGCTTGGTGGTTTCAATAGCCAGAGCCGCAAAATTGTCGCCAAATGCTTTGGCAATGACTTCCTGCGGCTTGTTCAGGTGGTCACAGGCATACACCAGGTAACTGGCCGCCTGCATGGCTTCAGAGCCGCCAATGCCGCGCAAAATCTCAGCTACTGCATCGGCGTGGGCCAAAATGTTTTCACCGGTGTCTAGAGCTTCAGAAGCCAACAATGGTTCGGCAAAGGCGCGTGCACGGCTCAACGCGTTGGTCTGTTCAGGCAGACTTTGTGCCGTGGCAGCAACCACCGGTAAAACAGGTTGATCAACAACCGAATGGAATGAGCTAGCGATGTAGAGACTTTTCATTGACGCAGCGACAGCAGCTTGAAAATCAAAGGGACAAAATGTAAAAATAAGTGGGGTTGATTGACTTTAACACTGCCCTATGAAGCGTCAAAATCATCCAGCCGATAGCATCCCAACCTCACACGCAGGCCAGGCGTTCTCAAAGAAACAAGATACTTGTTTCTTGTGGGTGTTTTAACCCTTATTCAGATACGCCAAAACACCTTGTGCGGCAGCCACACCGCTGGCCAGACAAGCCGTCAGCAAATAGCCACCCGTGGGGGCTTCCCAGTCGAGCATTTCACCAGCGCAAAACATCCCTGACAAATTTTTCAGCATCAAACCGTCCGTCATGCCCTCAAACAGTACACCCCCGGCACTGCTGATGGCTTCGTCAATCGGACGAACGGCGCTCAACATGATGGGCAAGGCTTTGATAGCCTGTGCCAATTCCCCGGCATCGTGCATTTGTTCTTTGCTCAACAATTCATAAAGCAAAGCAGCCTTGATGCCCTCTAGGTGCAAACGACTTTTAAGGTGGCTGGAGAGCGAACGCGAACCGCGCGGGTGTTGCACCTCGGACAGAACCCGTTCCAGCGGCATGTCGGGCAACAAATCAAGCAAAAAGCTGGCTTGTCCACGAGCCAGGATTTCATCGCGCAACAAACTCGATGCCGCATAGATCAGGCTTCCCTCCACGCCAGTTGCCGTGGCCACAAACTCGCCTTTGCGGGCGAACTGAATCCCGTCAGCGTTGCTGAACGAAATGGCCACCGACTTGAACGGCTGGCCGGCAAATCGACTGGCAAAGTGCGCGCTCCAGCCCTGTTGAACGTCAAAACCACAATTGGATGGCCGCAGAGGGTCCACAGCCACTCCCCGGGCTTGCAACAAGGACACCCAGGCTCCGGTTGAACCCAGCCGTGCCCAACTTCCCCCACCCAGTGCCAGCACCACGGCGTCGGCCTGAAATTGAACGCTGCCGTTAGGGGTTTCAAACGCCAGCGGCAACGGCGCAGCAGCTTGCCCGGCTTGCGTTGAAAGCCCTGCAGCCTGATGCCAACCCATCCATTTGTGGCGCATGAAAAACTCAACCGGTGGCCCCTTTTTGGGATGGCGCAAACGTGCCAGCCAGGCTCGCAACAAAGGGGCCGCCTTCATATCCACCGGGAACACCCGCCCGGAGCTGCCGACAAAGGTTTCAATGCCCAAGGAAGCTGCCCAGGCGCGTACGCTGTTGGCATCAAAGCTTGCGAGCAGGGTTTCAATTTGTACCCGCCGCTGCCCGTAACGGGAAGCAAACAAGTCTGCGGGTTCTGAATGGGTCAGATTCAAACCACCCTTGCCGGCCAGTAAAAACTTGCGCCCGACGCTGGGCATGGCATCAAAAAGCTGCACGGCAGCACCGGCACTGGAAAGCACCTCGGCAGCCATCAACCCGGCCGGCCCAGCCCCCACCACCATCACTTTTTTCATAACTCAAACCTTCTGCTGATAAAAAACGCACACATCACGCGCAAAATCCCAAATTCTGATAGCTTAATCAGCTTTCTGTCACAATTTCCGTAACTTCTCTTTTTCACACTTACTACCTTGAGGAAAAAACATGGCCAGCGAACTCATCAAACATGTCTCAGATGCCTCCTTCGAAGGCGATGTCCTTCAAGCAGGATTACCCGTATTGGTGGACTACTGGGCCGAATGGTGCGGCCCATGCAAAATGATTGCGCCGATTCTGGAAGAAGTATCGACGGCTTATGAAGGCAAATTGCAAATTGCCAAAATGAATGTTGATGAGAACCGCGACATCCCGGCCAAATTTGGTATTCGCGGCATTCCCACCCTGATGATTTTCAAAGGGGGGCAGTTGGCCGCCACCAAAGTAGGTGCCATGAGCAAGGCTCAACTCACTGCCTTCATCGACCAGCAACTGGCTTGATGTATGAATGGCAGGCATCGCGTGCCTGCCCTGCCCAAGCCTTGCACTTCGGGCATTTTTTTCCTGTCATAATCTGTATCACTCACTGCCTCTCATCCAGGGTCAGACCGAGTCTTAGGCACAACGCCCCTGCGACTTGAATCGCTACAAATACAAGTCCAGTTCGCCAGCAAATTCCCCGGCCAATTCCATTTATTCACTGAGTCATTCCATGCATTTAAACGAACTCAAGGCACTGCACGTGTCAGAAGTCCTCAAGCAAGCTGAAGATCTTGAGATTGAAAATACGGGTCGCATGCGCAAACAGGAATTGATGTTTGCCATCATCAAAAAACGCGCCCGTGCCGGTGAGCAAATTTTTGCCGATGGGGTACTTGAAATTTTGCCCGATGGTTTTGGTTTTTTGCGCAGCCCCGACACCAGCTACACCGCCTCTACAGACGACATTTACATCAGCCCCAGCCAGGTACGCCGCTTCAACCTGCACACCGGCGACATGATTGAAGGCGAAGTGCGCACCCCCAAAGATGGTGAGCGCTACTTTGCCCTGAACAAGCTGGAAAAAGTCAACGGCGGCGGTCCGGAAGAAAACAAACACAAGGTGATGTTTGAAAACTTGACACCGCTGTTCCCCAAAGAACAGATGCGCCTGGAGCAGGACGGTGTCAAAAGTGACGAAAACATCACCGGCCGCATCATCGACATCATTGCCCCCATCGGCAAGGGTCAGCGCGCCTTGCTGGTAGCGCCGCCCAAGAGCGGCAAAACGGTAATGATGCAACACATTGCCCACGCCATTTCAGCCAATTACCCAGACAGCTACATGATGGTGCTGCTGGTGGACGAACGCCCGGAAGAAGTGACCGAAATGCAGCGCACCGTCAAAGGTGAGGTGATTGCCTCCACCTTTGATGAACCCGCCGCCCGCCATGTGCATGTGGCTGAAATGGTGATCGAGCGTGCCAAACGCCTGGTTGAACTGAAAAAAGACGTGGTGATTTTGCTTGACTCAATCACCCGTCTGGCACGCGCCTACAACAATGTGGTGCCATCATCTGGCAAGGTGTTGACTGGCGGTGTCGACTCCAATGCACTGCAACGTCCCAAGCGTTTTTTGGGCGCTGCCCGCAATGTGGAAGAAGGTGGTTCCTTAACCATCATCGCCACTGCCCTGGTGGACACCGGCAGCCGTATGGACGAAGTGATTTTTGAAGAGTTCAAAGGCACCGGCAACTCCGAAATTCACCTTGATCGTCGCCTGTATGAAAAACGCGTGTTCCCATCCATCCAACTCAACCGCAGCGGCACCCGGCGCGAAGAATTGCTGCTGTCACCTGACATCTTGTCCAAAACCCGCATCTTGCGTCAGTTCCTGTACAACATGGACGAGATCGAGTCCATGGAAATGGTGCTCAAACAAATGAAAGCGACCAAGACCAACAGCGAGTTCTTCGACCTGATGCGTCGGGGCGGCTGATCGGCTCAAGGGCTTGAAAGCACTATAATCAATGGTTTTAGCGAAAAGTACGAGCAGTTTTGAATTGCACAATGGGTTGTGCAAGGACTGGCGCGGCTAACGCAACTGATGGAGAAATCATGAAAAAAGGCATTCACCCCAACTACCGCGAAATTTGTTTCCTGGACTCGTCCAATGGTTTCAAGTTCGTGACACGTTCTTGCGCTAACGCCAAGGAAATGATCACCATGGAAGACGGCCGCGAATTGCCGCTTTTCAAGCTGGACACCTCCAGCGAGTCGCACCCCTTCTACACCGGCACGCAAAAATCCGTGGACAACATGGGTGGTCGTGTGGAACGCTTCCGCAACCGTTTCGGTAAAACTGCTGTCAAGTAAGTCACTTTCAGCGCGTTGCCAAAGGCAGCCGGTTCATACCGTGCTGCCTTTTTCTTTGCTCTGAGCCATTTTGCTTTCCCACTCGTGAATCAACCCACGCCCGCCATCGTCCCCCAGAATGCCGTCAAACGCCTGCCACGCCTGGCGTTGTTGCTGGTTTGCCTGGCCTATGTATTGCCCGGCTTTCTGGGGCGAGTGCCCTGGAAAACAGACGACATTGCGTCTTTTGGATACATGGCCGAGCTGGCACAGGGCAACTCACTCTGGTTCACTCCCACCCTGGCAGGTTTGCAACCTGAAGTGGATGCCTTGTTGCCCTATTGGCTAGGGGCATGGGCTATTCAACTCGCACCAACTTGGCTCCCTTCGGACTTGGCAGCCCGGTTGCCTTTCATGGCGCTGTTGATCCTTGCCATGGTGGCCACTTGGTATGGCACTTACTACCTGGCGCGCAGTCCTATGGCGCAACCCCTGGCTTTTGCCTTTGGTGGTGAAGCCCAAACCACGGACTACGCCCGTGCAGTGGCCGACGGTAGCCTGCTGGCCTTCATTGCCTGTCTTGGGTTGGCCCAATTGGGGCACGAAACCACCCCTGCACTGGCGCAGCTCTGCTTCACAGCCCTGCTGTTTTACGCCACCGCGGCCATACCCTATCGCCCCTTCACACCAGGTTGCTGTGCAGCGCTAGGTTTATTTGGTCTGGCACTTTCTGGTGCGCCTTCCCTGGCCGTGGCTTTTGGGTTGGGCGGATCGGCACTCTACTTACTGGCTCCAGCATCCGATGCAGTTGATGCATCACAAAAAAAATGGCGCGCGGGCGGCTTGCTAGCGATCGCCTTGGCTACAACCCTGGTTTCGACGTATTTGAGCTTGTGGCACTGGCGCATCGAATTGCCTCAAGCCAATTGGGCTGAATGGCAAAGTTTGGGGCGGCTTTTTTTATGGTTTACCTGGCCGGCTTGGCCGTTGACTCTGTGGACACTGTGGCGTTGGCGACGGCAGCTGTTCAGCGCCAGATTCACTGGTTTACACCTCTGGCTACCTATCTGGTTTGTGCTGGTAGCGAGTGTAGCAACCCTAACTACCAGCGCCGCCGACCGTTCCCTGCTTTTGGCCCTGCCAGCCTTGGCCGCTTTGGCCGCCTTTGCGTTGCCTACTCTGGGACGCAGCGTGGGTGCATTGATTGACTGGTTCACCCTGATTTTCTTCAGCGGCTGTGCCTTGGTGATTTGGGTGGTGTGGATTTCGATGCAAACCGGCCTACCAGCTCAACCCGCAGCCAACGTGGCCAGGCTGGCTCCCGGGTTTGTTCACAGCTTTTCATTTGCTTCTTTTTTAATAGCTGTATGCGCAAGTTTGGCATGGGCTTGGCTGGTGAAATGGCGCGTAGGTCAGCATCGTGCGGCGATCTGGAAAAGCCTGGTGTTACCCGCTGGTGGTGCAGCCCTGAGCTGGTCGCTGTTGATGACGCTGTGGTTGCCGCTGCTTGACTTTGCCCGAAGCTATGCCCCTATGGTGCAACAGGTGACTGCAAATTTACCACCAGAGCCTGGTTGCGTGGCCACCTTGGGGTTGAAGCGCAGCCAGATTGCAGCGTTTCAATTTCATAGCAAGTTACAACTCAAACCCTGGCTTGCAGGTTCCACATGCCAATGGTTAATTGCCGATTTGCAAACCGTCAGGGCTTACCCGGAAATTTGGCAACAAGAAAACTGGCCTCTGCGCCGCACTTTGGGTCACCCGGCAGAACGTGTCGACACGTTGGGTTTGTATGCGCGCCACGCGCCTGAACAGCTCAAACCACACGCGTGGCCGGGAAAGTCAGACTGAATGTTGACCCCAGGCCGACTTTGCTTTCAATACTGAGCACGGCACCATGCCGTTGCGCCACATGTTTAACAATCGCCAAACCCAAGCCGGTGCCGCCGGTTTCGCGTGACCGGCTGCGATCCACACGGTAAAACCGCTCGGTGAGACGTCCCAGATGTTCCGTCGCAATACCAGGCCCGGTGTCTGCCACAGAAAATACCAAGCGTCCCTCGGTGTCCGGGTAAACCTTGGCTTTGATTTGTCCACCCACAGGGGTGTAGCGCACCGCGTTGCTGATCAAATTGCCCATCGCGCTGAGCAACTCCGTGGCCACCCCAGCCAGGTCACCCTGGTAAGCGCAGTCAAATTCAAACCGGTGATCAACGCCGCTGTCAGATCCCATCACCTGTGACAAAGCCATGGCATCGGCCTCGAGTTGATGCATCAGCTTGGGCACCGACACGCGCACCTCAAGGCCAGGTAGCATGCTGCCTTCCAGTTTGGACAGCGTCAACAAATCACTAACCAAAGACTGCATGCGTTCAGCCTGCTGCGCCATCAGCGCCAAGTACTGCTGACGCTCTGACTCCTGCAAATTCAGTGATTGCATGGTTTCCACAAAACCAGCCAGTACCGTCAGCGGGGTACGAATTTCATGCGACACATTGGCCACAAAATCGCGCCGCATCGCCTCGGCCTGCTCCAGCACGGTGATGTCACGCGACAACAACAGCTTGCGGCCCTTGCCATAAGGATGAAGTTGCACCGACAACTTGACAGGCACGGACGGAGTGGTATCGCGCCCAGGCATAGACAAACCAACACCAAATTCGCCACTGGCCAAGTACGCGGCAAAGCCTGGGTCGCGCACCAGGTTGCCGATAGTCTGCGCCAAATCGCGCTGCACATCCAAGCCAAAATGGTTGGCCGCCGTCTGGTTACACCATTCGATGCGGGACTCTGCATCCAACAACATCACGCCATTGGGCGAGGCCTGCATGGCTGCCAAAAAGTCATGCAAACGTGCTTTTTGATCCTGAGCTTTGCGCTCGCGCTCGCGCAACATGCGGCGCATGCGGTTGGTTAATTCACCCCAAACACCTGATTTAGAGCCGCCATCCTGCGACGTATCCGACCGCAACCAGACCAACAACTGACTCAACCGCCAATTGTCCACCGCAACCCAAAGACCAGCGGCCAGCAGCATGCCGATGGTGAACGCTGCATGGTGTGGCCAATAAAGATTGACCCCCTCCCCAAGGACACCGCCTATCAGCAAATAAACAACAAAAACAACAGCTCGACCGAGCATATGAATTTCGAATTACACCGCTTTTGCAATCGCGGTTTGCACGGTCAACCTGTAGCCAGCGCCACGCACGGTGTCCACCATCTGCCCAGCAGCACCCAAGGCCTCACGCAAGCGTTTGACATGCACGTCCACGGTGCGCTCTTCAATGAACACATGGTCACCCCATACCTTGTCGAGTAGCTGTGAGCGGCTGTGAACCCGCTCGGCATGAGTCATCAGGTAATGCAACAACTTGAACTCGGTGGGACCGAGCTTCAGGTGCTCACCTTCAAACGTGACCCGATAGGTGGCAGGATCGAGCACCAGATCACCAACCTTTGCCAACCCAGCGTCCTGCTCAGGCGCTCGGCGGCGCAACACAGCCCGAATGCGTGCCAGCAACTCTTTGGTTGAAAAAGGTTTGGCAATGTAATCGTCAGCACCAGCGTCCAAACCGGCTACCCGGTCAATTTCATCGCCACGGGCGGTGAGCATGATGATCGGGACTGCCTTGGTTCGGGGATGAGCGCGCCAGCGCTTGGCCAGCATCAAACCACTTTCACCTGGCAGCATCCAGTCAAGCAAAATGACATCTGGTAGCACCGCGTCCAGTTCAGCCTGGGCAGTGAGGCTGTCCATGGCCCATACCGGGCGAAAACCACTGTGCTTGAGGTTGACCGAAATCAACTCTGCAATGGCTGGTTCATCCTCAACAATCAACACCACAGGCAAACGTCTCATTTCACTACCGACTCGATTTGCTCCATGGAGGTATGCCGCACATCAGCCCCCTTGACGATGTAGATGATCAACTCGGCAATGTTTTTGGCATGGTCTCCAATACGCTCAATGGCTTTGGCCAAAAAAAGCAAATCCAGACTAGGAGAAATCATGCGCGGGTCTTCCATCATGTAGGTGATGAGCTTTCGCACAAAGCCATCAAACTCTTGGTCTATCAGGTCGTCTTCTTTCAAAATCGCCAGGGCTGTGGTGGTGTCTAGCCGGGCAAAGGCATCCAGCGCTTTTCTTAATAAGCCAGAGGCCAGGTCAGAAGCCATGCGTAGTTCCATGGCGGGCAAAGAGCGCAAATCGCCACTGTGAATGATAGAGATCACCATACGGGCAATCTTGGCGGCTTCATCGCCCACCCGTTCCAGATTGGCCGTGGTTTTGGAAATGGCAATCAGCAAACGCAAATCGCGAGCGGTGGGCTGACGCCGGGCAATGATGCTGGAGAGCTCGCGGTCAATATCCACCTCCATGGCATTGACGCGTGTCTCGGTTGCATTCACTTCGTTGGCCGCTTCCACGTTGAATTGCAGCAGCGAATAAATCGCCTGGCGGATTTGCGACTCCACCAACCCACCCATTTCCATGACATGGGTCGACACTGAGCCCAGTTCGCTGTCAAACTGGCTAGAGAGATGTTTTTCAGTCATGTAACTTCCTGTAAGTTCAACCAAAACGGCAAGTGACGTAGTCTTCTGTTTCGAGCTTTATCAAAATCCTTTAGCAGGTTGATTTTTATAAAACCAAGATTCATTTGACAGTGTTGAATATAAGACATCTATGTGACAAAACCATGACGAATGACGCCTCTTTCATTTTTTCACACCTTGGCTTACCGAACACCCTTGCAAATGCAAGACATCACCCTTGAACCGAAATTATCCATTGGGCGGTGCTCCTCACCTGTTTGAACGCTGGCGGCAACTTTGCGGTCATTTTGTACGCCTGTTCGGTGTCCATAGCCCTGCCATGAACGCCTCACAGCCTTGCATACTGCCTCACAAACCTGTTCGCCATCATCTCAAACCCCAATGGACAATCTCAACTGAACCTAGATTCCTCAGTTGACCGCTTGTTTGCTTCAATAAGTGCATATGAACCCAAACAATCCCTTAATGTGAAACAACGCCCACAGCCGACAAGAGTGGCGTGTCGTAGGGTCGACTTCAGTCGGCCATGACGGGTTAAAACCCGTCCTACGCAGGGCACGCATGTTTCATGCTTTGGGGTGTCCTTGTTGAACATGAACGTTAGTCGGCACTTCGTGCCTGCATGCTGCCTGGCGGTCGATTTGCGGCCATTTTGCCCGTCCGTTCGTCGTCCATTGCTAAGGCTATAGCGCCTCCTCTGGCCTAGCCAGTCTGGAAATTTCATCGATTTCATTTTGTAACCGTTTTGATGAAACGAACTATTAGGAGGCTGTCGGACTTTCGGCATCGAAGCGAAATTCAGCCCCAGGGGGCCAGCGAGGGCAGTTTTTGCCGGATTTGCTGGCTCATAGCCGTAGCTATGGGCCAAAAAGATGGTAAAAAATGAACCGCTGCGGTCGGATTACAGCCGATGTACCGAAAGTCGAAAAGTCCGACAGGCTGCTAGGTTGAAATGCTATGCTGACAACTACAGCAGAACATACCACTCCCATGCAACACAACAAGCGTTTGGCGGCCATCGACCTGGGCTCCAACAGTTTCCGCCTCGAATTGGGTCGCATTGAACACGGCCAGTTTTACCGCAGCCACTACCTCAAAGAAACCGTGCGCCAAGGTAACGGGCTGGATGACCAAGGCCACTTGACCCTGCAAGCGATGCAGCTCGGCTGGGACTGTCTGACCCGCTTTGGCGAACAATTGACCGGTTTTAACGCCTGCGAAGTGCGTGCAGTAGCCACGCAAACCCTGCGAGAAGCGCAAAACCGCGAGGCCTTTCTTGAGCCAGCCACGGAAAGGCTGGGTTTCCCCATTGAAGTCATCAGCGGAGAAGAAGAAGCGCGATTGATCTATCTGGGCGTGGCTCAGGCACTGCCCAACAACAACGAGCGCCGCATGGTGATAGACATTGGCGGGCGCTCCACCGAGCTCATTTTGGGTCAGGGAAGAAACCCGCAGCGCCTGGCTTCTTTCCACCTGGGCAGCATCGTCTGGTCGATGCGCTATTTTGCCGACGGTGAATTTTCAGCACATGGTTTCCAAAATGCCGAACATGCGACCCGGCTGGTGGTGGCCAATGCGCTGCCCAACTTCACGCCTGATCTGTGGGACGTGGCCTACGGCTCCGCCGGCACGGTCAACGCCGTGGCCGACGTATTGGTGGCCTGCGGCTGGCCAGCGGGTTCTGTGACCCAAGAAGGTTTGGACTGGTTGCTGGGTCAACTGCTCGCTGCGCAAACCATTGACCGGGTGCAACTGCCCGGCCTGCGGGATGACCGCCGCCCCATCATTGGCGGTGGTTTGAGTGTGCTGCGTGGCTTGTTTGGTTCACTGGGCATCTGCCGTCTGGAGCAAGCCACAGGCGGTTTGCGTCACGGCTTGTTGCAAGACATGTTGCAACATCAATAGATATTTTTGATAGCGCCAAGCCCTTTATATATATGGGCTAGAGGCTTAAAACATCATTATTTTTTAAACCTCAAGCGCTGCACCAGGCTCACCCCCAACACAGCCAAACCACCCGCTGCCACCCCGGCCAACAGGTTCAGAACTAAAACCAAGAAGCCCTGCAACAACAGGGGCGCAGTGCTGCCGATCTGCTCAATGGCTTGCCCCAAGGGATGCCAGCCATGCGCCAAAATCCCGCCGCCCACCAAAAACATGGCCAAGGTGCCCAGCACGGTCAACGCCTTCATCAGCAAGGGAGCCGCCCGCACCAAACCACGCCCCAATTGTTGCTGCAAGGTTTGTGCAAACGCAGTTGGGCGTTGGCTCAAATACAGACCCAGATCATCAATTTTGACGATCGCTGCCACCAGGCCATAAACCCCCAGCGTCATCAACACTGCCACGCCCGAGAGCACGCTCACCTGGGTCAGAAAACCGCTGTTGGCCACCGTGCCCAGGGTGATGACGATGATCTCGGTGGACAAAATAAAGTCGGTGCGCACCGCGCCCTTGATTTTGTTCCGCTCAAGCGCCACCAGATCAACCGATGGATCGCTCAAGGCGTGTAACAACTGCGCCTGCTCGGCCGACTCTTCGCCAGGCTTGTGGAGCAATTTGTGGGCTACTTTTTCAAACCCTTCAAAGCATAAAAACACGCCACCTGCCATCAACAGCGGCATGATCGCCCATGGCGCTACCGCACTCAGCAGCAGTGCACCCGGCACCAAAATGGCTTTGTTGATGAACGAGCCTTTACACACCGCCCAGACCACCGGCAGCTCACGGTCAGCGTTGACACCGGCCACCTGCTGGGCGTTCAAGGCCAGGTCATCGCCCAGCACACCGGCCGTTTTTTTGGCCGCCACCTTGGTCAGCAGCGCCACATCGTCCAACACGGTGGCTATATCGTCCAACAATAAAAGCAGGCTACCCGCCATAAAAAGCACTCCAAGCGTCAGTGGGTCAAACAGAGCTTTCAATTGTCATGGATTTATCGACCGCCAGCGGTGCGACTCAAAATGAGGTGGGCGAAATATTGGGTGGATGATTACTGCCCAATCGTTGCTGTGGTTGATGAATCAGTCGGGCGATGCGCTTTGCTACGTGTCCCCCGGCCTGTGGCCTCCTCCTTTATCCTGTCGCAAAGCGCATCGCCCGACTGATTCGCCGCGGCAGTGGGTTTGCTGGTTGGGAAAATTCAGACTTGAATCCGCCTGATCTTTTTAGGGCGCAAGCCCAGACGAATCGTTTGACGAGACGGGCTTCACCCACAAGCGCTCAGGTGCGGTGATCGGGTCATGCGACCGGGCTTTGGGGCAAAGGCGCGCGTAGGCAGTCGCTGGCGAACTGTTCTGTAACTTTCGCGCGTGTTTTGCCCTCAAAACCGCATGCGCATGACCCGGTCGCCGTGCCGGGTTCAAAGTGACATCTGCCTGCCACCTCTTCATGAATCGCGCTTAAAGTCTATTGATCAGCAGGTTGGATAATGGCGACTTTTCGCACAAGCCCTTGTGTGAAACCTGTTTCAGAAAGAACCCACAATGCACCGCGTTTGTATCAGCAGCACCGGCCTGTATAACCCGCCAGAAGTCATCACCAATGCAGAATTGGTGGCATCGTTCAACCAGTTCGCGGACCTGGAAAACGCAGCCCACGCCACCGAGATTGCCGCGGGTACGCGCACTGCCGTGCCTTATTCCAGCGTCGAATTCATCGAAAAAGCCTCGGGCATCCAGCGCCGCTACGTGGTGGAAAAATCTGGCGTGCTGGATCCCACCCGCATGCGCCCACGCCTGCGCATCCGCCCCGACAGTGAAGTGTCGTTAATGGCCGAGATGAGCATTGCCGCCGCCCGCGATGCCCTGGCGCGGGCTGGCAAACAGGCCAGCGACGTGGATGGCGTGATATGCGCCGCCGCCAACATGCAGCGCGCCTACCCGGCTTTGGCGGTAGAAATCCAGACCGCCCTGGGGATTGAAGGCTTTGGTTTTGACATGAACGTGGCCTGTTCGTCTGCCACCTTTGGCATCGAGATGGCGGTCAACGCTGTCAAATGCGGCACGGCACGGGCGGTGCTGGTGGTCAACCCCGAGATCACCTCGCCCCACCTGGCTTGGAAAGACCGCGACTGCCACTTTATTTTTGGCGATGTGTGTACCGCCATCCTGATTGAGCGGCTCGACCATGCGCCCGCGGGTGCTTTTGAAGTGCTGGGCACCAAGCTGCAAACCACGTTCTCCAACAACATCCGCAACAACGCTGGCTACATGTGGCGCAGCGAAGACCGCAACCCTGAAGACCGCGACATGTTGTTCTACCAGGAGGGGCGCAAAGTGTTCAAGGAAGTCTGCCCAATGGCCTTTGAACACATCAGCAGCCATTTGGGCAAGCACGGTTTTGCTGCAACCGACGTGCGCCGCTTCTGGCTGCACCAGGCCAACCTGGCCATGAACCAGCTGATCAGCCGCAAGCTGCTGGGGCGCGACGCCACACTGGACGAAGCACCGGTGATCCTGAACGAATTTGCCAACACCGCGTCGGCTGGCTCCATCATTGCTTTCCATCGCCACAATGACGACATCCAAACCGGTGATGTGGGTGTGATCTGCTCGTTTGGTGCGGGTTATTCAATTGGCAGCGCGGTGTTGCGACGCCTGTAAACCTTGAGGGCTGAGAAGAAATTTCAAGCAACTCTGTCAACCAGATTTCAACAACGAGCTCCCGTATCTGACCGCAGCCATCATCAAATTGTGGCAGGCCATGTCATGACCACCACGAAGCCTTGAGTGATTTACAGCGCCAGTCGACAGTTTTTCAACGAGTGTGAAAATGGTCACAAACATGATTTTTCAAGCTCTTACGGGGCAAAGCTAACCAGTGTGGCCGATGCCCGCTGTATTTAAATTGTCATAAAAGAGTCACACAAGCGCTTTACATTGCACACGCTGGATGAGCAAACTTCCAAAGTCATTCAACGCAACTCAACTCAACAGGAACTGACCAATGAAATTGAAATCCTTCTTCTCCCTCAGCGCAGTCGCCATGGCTTTTGTAGCCTCTGGCTCTGTGTATGCGCAGGCCGTCCAGGTGGATGCCGCTTTGCCGGTGTACCAAAAAGCCGCTGGAATTTCTGGCAACTTCACCAGCGTGGGCTCTGATACCCTGAACAACCTGATGACTTTGTGGGCTGAGGAATACAAGCGCTTGTACCCCAACGTCAACATCCAAATCCAGGGTGCCGGCTCTTCTACCGCGCCGCCCGCCCTGACCGAAGGTGCCTCCAACTTTGGCCCGATGAGCCGCATGATGACGGCCAAGGAAGTCGAGAGCTTTGAGAAGAAATACGGTTACAAACCCACCGCTGTGGGTGTGGCCATCGATGCACTGGCTGTTTTCGTCAACAAAGACAACCCGATCAAAGGCCTGAGCATCGAAGAAGTGGATGCCGCCCTGTCGGTGGGTCGCAAATGCGGTCATGCCAGCGACATTACCAAGTGGGGTCAGGTCGGCATGAGCGGTGAGTGGGTCAGCCGCGACATTGCCATGTACGGCCGCAATTCAGTGTCTGGTACTTACGGCTACTTCAAGAGCAAAGCGCTGTGCAAGGGAGACTTCAAGCGTAACCTGGCTGAGCAACCTGGCTCGGCCTCTGTGGTGCAGAGCGTGGCCACTCAGATCAATGCCATTGGCTACTCGGGCATTGGCTACAAGACCTCAGGCGTACGTGCGCTGCCGCTGGCCAAGAAGAAAGGCCAACCCTTTGTCGAGCCTGATGCCAAGCACGCCATTGACGGCACTTACCCCTTGGCACGCGTGCTGTATGTCTACGTGAACAAGAAACCCAATCAGCCCCTGAACCCACTCGAGCGTGAGTTCTTCAAAATGGTGCTGTCCAAGCAGGGGCAGGAAGTCGTGATCAAGGACGGCTTTGTGCCTGTGCCGGCGGCAATGGCCACGCGTTTCCTCAGCGTGCTGAACTGATAACTGCTTTGCCTGGCCGCTGGCACGCGCCGGTGACCAGTGCACCCAACCCCGACAACACAGGAGAAACCTCATGACATTCACACTGCGCCTGGCTTTGCCTGCCGCCGCCCTGTCCTTGCTGGCCGCCTGCGCCACGCAGGCTCCCCCGGCTGCTTCGCCAGCACCTACTGCTACCAAGGCAACCGTTGCACCCACCACGGCAGCAGCCGGTGCTGGGGAGTTCTTTGTGGTAATGCCTGAAAGTGGCCGCATTTACGTCTTCGGCGACACCAAGAACTACAAGGACTTTTTGGCTCATGGCGAAGTTACACTCACGCGCACCCAGATTGGTGCCGGTCCCGGCGGCCGCACGCTGGTTTATGGCATCACCAAGCCTGACGTCAAGGCCAATGTGCCCAGCATAGGCGAACAAATCATGACAGGTAGTTTGGCGCCGAGTGCCAACTTCTATGGCGAGGTGATGAAAAACGGCCGCTTTTACCTCTTTGGCGATCTGAAAGAAATGAAAGACTTTGTCGCCCACGGCGAGGTAGCCTACGGCTACACCGACATCGGTGTCGGCCCCAAAGGAGAGTCGCTGGTCTATGTGATGAACAAGGCCAGTTACAAAAAGGGCAAACCCATGGATCGGCTCGGGCACTTTAAATCCCTTCATGAGGCTGCGAAGTAAAAAACCAGCCGCCCAAGACGGAGGGTGGTGACCTTCAGTTGCCACCCTCCATTCCTACCTGAATAGGTTCTATTTCTAATGAACACATCATCCCAGACCCACATTCCAACCAACGTTGACGCGGCCATGGGGCGACGCATGCTGATCGACTCGCTTTTCAAGTATCTGATGACGATCGGTGGCCTTAGTGTCATCATCTCGGTATCGGCCATCTTCTTTTATCTGGCCAGCGTCGTAGTCCCACTGTTCACGTCGCCGTCGGTGGACAACCGCCAAGAATTCAGCGTGCCCGGTCCGGCCAACCAGACCACACTGGCTTACAGCGGTGAAGAGCAGCGCGAAATTGGCGCGCGTAGTGGATCGCAAGGGGTTATCACCTTCTTCAACTTCGCCACCGGTGCAGTGCTGTCCGAGGTGGCTGTACCCGTACCTGCTGGCGTTCAAATTACCAGCGCAGCCATCGGTGAGCTGCGCAGCTTAAGCCAGGGTTATGGTCTTTCTGACGGCACGGTCATACTCGCCAAGCAGGGTTTCACGGTCACCTACCCCGATAACAAACGTTTGATCACGCCCTCGCTCGACTACCCCCTGGGCGACAAGCCACTGGCCGTGGATCCGAAAGGCCAAGCCATTCGTCTTCTTGGCGTGCAAGAGACGGTTGAGGGCTCCACCATCGCAGCGCTAACGGATGACAAACGCCTGCTGGTGTCTGCTGTCAATATCAGCACCAACGTCATGACGGGCGAATCCACGAGCGAGATTCAGCAGTCCGAGATCTCGCCTGCCCCGGCGGATATTCGCCAATTGGTGATTGAGTCCAAACAACGTGAGCTGTATGTGTTACATGGCGAGCGCAGCCTGGCGCGTTATAACATCACAGACAAGACCAATCCCGCCTTGTTGGAGACGGTAGAACTCGCACCTGAGGGTCAACGAGTCACGGCATTGACCATGCTGAGCGGCGGCTTCTCAATCATCGTGGGTACCGATAAAGGCGAACTTTCGCAATGGTTCCTGGTGCGCACTGAAGGTGCCAACTTCAAACTCAGGCGCATCCGCGGCTTCAAGGCCATGCCGGCCGCAGTGACCGCGCTGACCCCCGAGTTCTTCCGCAAGGGCTTTATCGTGGGCGACGCTCAGGGTCACCTGGGCAGCTACTTCGCCACCTCGGAACGCCAACTCTTCATCGACAAGCTCAGCGACAAAGCGCTGACCGTTCTGGGCATCCCGCCGCGGGGCAATGGCTACCTGGCTCAGGATGCCAACGGCCGAGTCTTCTCAGCCGCGGTAGCCAACCATTACCCCGAAGTGTCTTGGTCTAGCCTGTGGGAGAAGGTCTGGTACGAAAGCTACGAGGAACCTGACTACGTTTGGCAGTCTTCGGCTGCCAACGGTGACTTTGAACCCAAGTTCAGCCTGGCACCCCTGACCTACGGCACCATCAAAGCTGCCTCCTACGCGATGCTGATCTCAGTGCCACTGGCCATCCTGGGAGCCATCTTCACGGCCTACTTCATGACCCAGCGTATGCGCACCATCGTCAAGCCGACGATCGAGGTGATGGAAGCACTGCCGACTGTGGTGCTGGGTTTCCTAGCCGGACTCTGGTTGGCGCCGCTGGTCGACAACAACCTGGCCGGGGTGCTGCTGTGCATTTTGCTGCTGCCGGCGTCAATGGTGTTGGCATCTTACGTCTGGCATGTGCTGCCAGAATCGCTGACCAGTCGCGTTGCACCTGGTTGGGAGGCTGCGTTGCTGATGCCGGTGCTCATCGCCACCATTTGGCTAGTGTTCCAGATTGGCCACCCGATCGAAGCCTTCTTTTTTGGCGGTGACATGCCAAACTGGCTCAGCAACGAGCTAGGTATCAGCTATGAGCAGCGCAACTCGTTGGTGGTGGGTATTGCGATGGGATTTGCCGTCACGCCGAACATTTTCTCTATCGCCGAGGATGCGATCTTCAGTGTGCCTAATTCACTGACCTCTGGCTCGCTGGCACTGGGTGCCACGCCATGGCAGACGCTGATCGGCGTGGTGTTGCTGACTGCCAGCCCAGGCATTTTTTCTGCCATCATGATCGGCCTGGGGCGCGCTGTGGGTGAGACCATGATCGTGCTGATGGCCACCGGCAACACGGCGGTTATGGACTTCAGCCTGTTCACAGGGTTTCGCACGCTGGCTGCAAATATTGGTGTCGAAATGCCCGAAGCCGGTGTGGGCGAGACGCACTACAGACTACTCTTTCTGTCGGCGTTGGTGCTGTTTGCCTTCACCTTCTTTTTCAACACCATCGCCGAGCTGGTGCGCCAGCGCCTGCGCGAGAAGTACCAAACCATCTGATATTCAAGGGAGAAACACATGCGTGATTGGTTCAAATCAGGATCCCCATGGATATGGCTGACTGCCGGAGCGGTGGCTGCGGCTGTGCTGGCGGTGGCCGGCGTGCTGTCACTAACAGCCCTGCGCGGTCTGGGTCACTTTTGGCCTAAGCAGGTGGTGGAGACCACTTTTCAGGAACGCGACGGCAGCACCATCGGCTTGATCGGCGAAATTCGCGAACGTGAAGAGGTGGCCGTGCGCCGCCTGCGCGAAGCGGGTTTCGTGATCACCGGCAACGATGCCTTTGCCGAACGGGTATTAATGAAGATGGGTAACAAGGATGTCACGGGCGTTGACTTCCGCTGGTTCCCGGTGCCACTGCTGGGCAAGGTGAATTACCCTAAAGATCTGATCACGGTAGAACGCCGTGAGTGGGGTAACTTCTACGGCCATCTCGTGTCGGTCCAGGAGGACGGCAAAGTGGTGGCCAGCGGTGAGGCTGCGTGGCCTGAAGTTAAGGCCCGGGTGGCTCGCGCCAGCGCCCTGTTCAAGCAGACCTTGTCGGTGGAAAAGCACGACATCGGCAAGGTCAATTACGAAATTGAAAAGTTGCGCCTGCAGGCGCGTGGACTTGAGCTCCAGGGCAAGCTTACCGAGGAACGCAAGGCAGAGTTCAATGCACAACGCGATAGTCTGAATGCTCAGTTTGCGGTGCTCCAGGAGCGTATTGGAATTCTGCGCAAAGAGATCGCAAGAGACACTCTGAAAGCTCGTGTCATGGACGGCAAAGAGGTCGAGATCAAGCTCGCGCAGGTGGCCGACATTTACCGCGCAAATGACATGGGTTTGTTCGAGAAATTAGGCCACTACGCTGGCAAACTGGCGGAATTTGTGTCGGATGATCCGCGCGAGGCCAACACTGAGGGCGGCATCTTCCCGGCCATCTTCGGTACTGTGATGATGGTCTTGTTAATGGCTGCGCTGGTCACACCGCTGGGTGTGATGGCAGCGATCTACATGCGCGAGTACGCTAAACAAGGCCCTTTGATCCGCGTCATCCGCATCTCGGTGAATAACCTGGCTGGCGTGCCGTCCATCGTCTATGGCGTGTTCGGCCTGGGCTTCTTCGTTTATTTTCTGGGTGGCAATATTGACCAATTGTTCTTTCCGGAAGCCCTGCCCGCCCCCACTTTTGGCAGTCCGGGCATTTTGTGGGCATCCTTGACGCTGGCGCTACTGACGCTGCCAGTCGTCATTGTTTCCACGGAAGAAGGACTGGCTCGGGTGCCACGCTCTGTGCGCGAAGGCAGTCTGGCGTTGGGTGCAACCAAGGCCGAGACCTTGTGGCGCACTGTGCTACCTATGACAGGCCCGGCCATGATGACCGGCCTGATTTTGGCAATTGCCCGCGCTGCTGGCGAGGTCGCACCGCTGATGCTGGTTGGTGTGGTCAAGCTCGCGCCTACCTTGCCGTTGGATGGTTTTTTTCCCTACCTGCACCTGGAGCGAAAATTCATGCACCTTGGGTTTCATATCTATGACGTCGGCTTCCAAAGCCCCAACGTGGAAGCGGCGCGCCCCTTGGTTTATGCGACTGCCCTGCTGCTGGTAATTGTCATCGTCGTGCTCAACCTCGCTGCTATCCGACTGCGCAACAGCATGCGGGAAAAGTATCGCGGAATGGAGACTGTCTGATGTCCAACATCGCCTCAACACTTCAATTCACCCAAGAAAACCATCTTATGTCCAGCACTCCCGAAAACCTCCCAAGCGGAATCCGAATTGCGACCAACATCAAAGAATCACAAGAGCCCGGCAAGCGGGTTGAAGATTTGGAAGTCACCTTGGCAGTGAAAAATCTGAACCTTTTTTACGGGCAAAGCCAGGCCTTGCACGATGTGAACATCGGTATCCCCAAAGGCCATGTGGTGGCTTTTATTGGGCCTAGTGGCTGTGGAAAATCTACGCTCTTGCGCTGTTTTAACCGCATGAACGATCTTGTCGACAGTTGTCACATTGACGGCAAAATCCTGATCGACGGGCGCGATATTTACGACCGCAAGGTTAACGTCGCGCAATTGCGCCGACGCGTCGGGATGGTGTTCCAGAAACCTAACCCGTTCCCGAAGTCGATTTATGAAAATGTCGCCTATGGCTTGAGATTGCATGGCATCAACGGCCGTAATCAGCTTGATGAAACCGTGGAGCGCGCCTTGCGTGGTGCCGCACTGTGGGACGAAGTCAAGGATCGCCTGAACACGAGTGGATTGAGCCTTTCAGGCGGTCAACAGCAACGCCTGGTGATTGCACGTGCCATTGCGCTAGAGCCAGAAGTGCTGTTGCTCGATGAGCCCTGCTCCGCGCTGGACCCAATAGCCACTGCCAAGGTTGAAGAACTGCTGATTGAACTCAAGACCCGCTTCACCATCGTGATCGTGACCCACAACATGCAACAAGCGGCTCGGGTGTCAGATTTCACCGCTTACATGTATCTGGGCAAGCTCATTGAATACGGCGACACCAAAGATATCTTCATGCGACCAACCCGCCAAGAGACAGAAGATTACATCACCGGCCGTTTTGGCTAATGAGGAAATAGAACCATGCCTGAAAAACATCTGTCTTCACAATTTGACGCCGAACTTTCATCCGTTTCTGTGCGCGTCATGGAAATGGGCGGGCTTGTGGAGTCACAAATCAATCAAGCCATTTATGCCCTGGCGCAGTTCAACGGGGAAGCCGCCAACCAGGTGTTGGCAGCCGAGGTCAAAGTCAATGCAATGGATGTTGAAATTGACCGTGAGATATCCAACATCATCGCTTTGCGCCAGCCAGCAGCTCGCGACTTGCGTCTGTTGATTGCGCTATCGAAAACCACGGCCAATCTGGAGCGCGTAGGTGATGAGGCTGAGAAAATAGGCCGCATGGTTCTGTCCATCATACGCAGTGGTGCGCCTCGATCTTTGCCATCACTGGAGTTGCGGGTTGAGTCCGACCTGGCCGCAGGACTGCTAAGGAAAGCGCTGGATGCCTTTGCCAGACTTGATGTCACCGCAGCAATGGCCATCCTCAAAGAGGACGACCACATTGATCGGGAGTTTGACGGTTTTGTGCGCAAACTCATTACTTACATGATGGAAGACCCGAGAATGATTTCACCCAGTCTGGATTTGCTTTTTATCGCCAAAGCGATAGAACGCATCGGCGACCATGCCAAAAACATTGCGGAGTTTGTCGTCTATGTAGCCAAAGGTGAAGACATCCGCCATACCAGCCAATACGTGATCGAATAAGCCCTTCAAGTTCGCTGAAGGCATGCGCAGTTGCGTCCTAGACTGGCGTGTTTTTTTGTCAGCTTAAATCGCGTTTGAAGCGAATTTCTTCCAGGCGCGTCAGCCCCACCAAAACGGTTTTGATGCTGGTCATCTCACGCTTGAAACCGGCCATGTCAAAAAACCGCAGGGCGCGTTCGTAACCCAGCGGCACCCAGACGGTGACCTTGGTACAGCCTTCTTCCACCAAGGCTTCGCGCGCGCCGTCCCACAAGGCCAGCCCCACCCCTTGGGCCCAATGGCTGGGACGTGCATACAAGGCCCAAATTTCACCCATGGTGGCCGGCGTTTTGGGGTCGCGTGAGCGGTCAAACCCCACAAAGCCCACCACCTCGCCACCCTGCGTTGCCACCAGCACCTGCGGGTCGGCAAACTCAATGGCTTCACGCCAGTAGGCCTGGCTTTTCTTCAGGGAATCAAACTCGGGCATGGGCTCACCCGGAAACTGCGCCTTGAAAGCAGCTTGGGCGGCAGCGGCCTGAATCTGGGCCATGGCTTGGGCGTCACGCTCTTTGGCGGGACGCACTTCAATATCGAAAGAATCTGACATGCAAAAAAAGGCCGGGGGCAAGCCCGGCGTGTTTCAAAAAGAGGGACATATTGTCGCAGCATGGATGTCAACCCTTTCAGCGGCTGCCATCTTGCCTACAAATATTTAAGCAAAATGAGCCTCTAGACCTTATGGAATAAGCGCGAGCAGCTCTATTTTTAATAGCTATAGACACCCTGGCCGGTCTTGCGCCCCAGGCGACCAGCGGCCACCATTTCTTTCAGCAGCGGGCAAGCACGGTACTTGCTGTCGCCAAACTCGGCCAGATAGACCTCCATCACCGCCAGACACACGTCCAGCCCCACCATGTCGGCCAGCGCCAAGGGGCCAATCGGTTGGTTGCAGCCGAGCTTCATGCCCGCGTCGATGTCTTCGGGCGTGGCCAGACCTTCGGCCAGCACAAAAAAGGCCTCGTTGATCATCGGCACCAAAATGCGATTCACCACAAAACCAGGGGAGTTTTTGACCGTGATCGGGGTCTTTCCCAGCTTGGTGGCCATGGCGTGCACCGCCGCGTGCGTGGCATCGCTGGTTTGCAGGCCGCGAATGATCTCCACCAGCGCCATCATCGGCACCGGATTAAAGAAGTGCATGCCAATGAACTTGTCAGCGCGGGCGGTCACAGCCGCCAGCTTGGTGATGGAGATAGACGAGGTGTTAGATGCCACAATCACATCCGGGGCCAGCATTTCGTCGAGCTGCTTGACGATTTTGACCTTGAGGTCGTAGTTTTCAGTGGCGGCTTCAATCACCAATTGAGCACTGGTGAGGTCACCGTAGTGGGTACTGACCTTGATGCGGGCCAACGCGGCGGCTTGGTCGTTGGCGGTGATTTTCTCTTTTTTGACCAAGCGGTCCAGGCTACCAGACACGGTGGCCATGCCTTTGGCCACGGCGGCGTCTGAAATATCCACCATGACCACATTCAGGCCAGAAACCGCACACGCTTGCGCAATGCCGTTGCCCATGGTGCCCGCGCCAATGATGCCTACTGTTGTGATTTTCATCTTGAGAACTCCTGTGAATTTAAAACTTGATGTTAACTGGCCAAAATCTTCTGCTCGAAGGTTACAGGAGAGCCGTGAAAATTGACAGCGAACATGGCCGACTGAAGTCGGCCCTACATGCAGCGTTAGCCGTGTTGAACTGAAGCGCGTGGGCGCGATAATTCCGGCACTTTTAAACCTTTGGAGTCATTCCACATGAATCTCACCGAACAGCTGCTGACCGCGCTCAAAAAGCACGGTGCGCGGCAGATTTTTGGCATTCCCGGCGACTTTGCCCTGCCTTACTTTCGCATCATTGAAGAATCAAAAATTCTGCCGCTCTACACCTTGAGCCATGAACCGGGTGTGGGCTTTGCCGCCGATGCCGCAGCCCGTATCAACGGCAGTCTGGGCGTGGCAGCGGTCACCTATGGCGCGGGGGCATTGAACATGATCAACTCGGTGGCCGCTGCGTTTGCCGAAAAGTCCCCGCTGGTGGTGCTCTCGGGTGGCCCTGGCAAGAACGAATCACGTTCCGGTCTGCTGCTGCACCACCAAGCCAAAACGCTTGACTCGCAGTTTCAAATCTTCAAAGAAATCACCTGTGACCAATGTCGTCTGGATGATGCCGAGCGCGCCCCAGCCGACATCGCGCGCGTGCTGGCCAGCTGCCTGCGCCACTCTGAGCCGGTGTACATCGAGATTCCGCGCGACATGGTGGCCGTGCCTTGCGCCGAGGTGATCCCCGAGGCCGATCAAAAAGTGGATGCCGATGCGCTGGATGCCTGCGTTGACGAGATTCTGGAACGCCTGGCTCAGGCCAAGTCGCCGGTGTTGATGGTGGGCGTGGAAGTGCGTCGCTATGGGCTTGAAGACAAGGTCGCCACCCTGTCGCGCCGCTTGGGGCTGCCGGTGGTGACCAGCTTCATGGGACGCGGCCTGCTGTCAGAGCAAGACGCACCGCTGGTCGGCACCTACATGGGCGTGGCGGGTTTTCCTGAAGTGACGCACCTGGTTGAAAACTCAGACAGCCTGTTTTTGCTGGGCGAAATCATTTGCGACACCAACTTTGCCGTGTCTGAGACCAAAATCGACATGCGCAAGACCATCCAGGCTTTGAACGGCCAGGTCAACATTGGCTACCACACCTATGCCAAGCTGCCACTGCAAGCCGTGGTCTCTCGCATGCTGGAACGCATGAGCGGGTCAGACAAGGCTTTCAGCGTGACACCCCAGGTGTTCCCCATGGGCTTGGCAGACGATGCGCAAAGCATCACCCCCACCGACATTGCCACCGCCATCAACGACCTGATGGCAGCGCACGGCAAGATGCCGATTGCCTCCGACATGGGCGACTGCCTGTTCACCGCCATGGAGATCAAACACACCGCGCTGGTCGCCCCTGGCTATTACGCCACCATGGGGTTTGGCGTGCCCGCTGGCCTGGGGCTGCAAGCGGCCACCGGTGAACGACCCTTGATCCTGGTAGGCGATGGCGCGTTTCAAATGACCGGCTGGGAACTTGGCAACTGCCGCCGCTACGGCTGGGATCCCATCGTGATCGTTTTCAACAACGCCAGCTGGGAGATGCTGCGCACCTTTCAGCCCGAATCAGGTTTCAACGACCTGGACCACTGGGGTTTTGCCGAAATGGCCAGCGGCATGGGGGGCGATGGGGTACGCGTGAGCACCCGCAGTGAACTTAAAGCCGCGCTCAACCAAGCCATGGCCATACGCGGCAAATTTCAGCTGATTGAAGTAACCATTCCCCGTGGCGTGCTCTCCGCCACCTTGCAGCGTTTTGTGGCCGGAGTCAAACGGCTCAACGCGGCAAAGTAAGCATCCATCAGGAAGTGGCTGCTTCCTGAGCCTCAGGTTTGGTCTTGCCCTCTTTCTTGGGCAAGGGCTGGATGTCAAGCAAGACTTCGGTCTTGCTCTCAATCTGGTCATCCAGATCGACCGTCAAACGGCCACCGTCCATCAAACGACCAAACAGCAGCTCATCGGCCAAGGCGCGGCGAATGGTGTCCTGAATCAGGCGCTGCATAGGGCGTGCGCCCATCAACGGATCAAACCCTTTTTTGGCCAGGTGCTTGCGCAGCTTGTCGGTGAAAGTCACCTCAACCTTCTTGTCGGCCAGCTGGGCTTCCAGTTGCAACAGGAACTTGTCTACCACCCGCAGAATCACGTTTTCGTCCAGCGCCTTGAAGCTCACCACCGCATCGAGCCGGTTGCGGAACTCGGGCGTGAACAGTCGCTTGATGTCGGCCATCTCATCGCCCGCCTGACGCGGGTTGGTAAAGCCAATAGTAGCCTTGTTCATGGTCTCGGCACCGGCGTTGGTGGTCATGATGATGATGACATTACGGAAGTCGGCTTTGCGGCCGTTGTTGTCTGTCAACGTGCCATGATCCATCACCTGCAGCAGCACATTGAAAATGGCCGGGTGGGCTTTTTCAATTTCATCAAGCAGCAGCACACAGTGCGGCTTTTTGGTGATGGCTTCGGTGAGCAAGCCACCTTGGTCAAACCCCACATACCCCGGAGGCGCACCAATCAGGCGACTCACCGCGTGTTGCTCCATGTATTCGCTCATGTCAAAGCGAATCAGCTCAATGCCCATGATGTAGGCCAGTTGCTTGGCGGCCTCGGTCTTGCCGACACCGGTGGGGCCGCTGAACAAAAAGGAGCCAATCGGCTTGTCACCCTTGCCCAGGCCTGAGCGCGCCATCTTGACCGCCGAGGCTAACTTGTCCAGCGCCATGTCCTGACCAAACACCACGTTACGCAGGTCACGCTCCAGGGTCTTGAGCTTGCCGCGGTCATCATGGGACACATTGGCCGACGGAATACGGGCGATCTTGGCCACAATTTCTTCCACTTCAGTCTTGCTGATGATTTTCTTTCGCTTGCTGGGAGCCAGAATGCGTTGTGCTGCTCCGGCCTCGTCAATCACATCAATGGCTTTGTCGGGCAAATGCCGGTCGTTTATGTACTTGGCGCTCAATTCTGCCGCCGCCTGCAGAGCCGCCACCGCGTACTTGACGTTGTGGTGCTCTTCAAAACGGGACTTGAGGCCTTTGAGAATTTCCACCGTTTCTTCCACCGTGGGTTCAACCACATCCACCTTTTGGAACCGACGGCTCAGGGCCGCATCTTTTTCAAAAATGCCCCGGTATTCAGTGAAGGTGGTGGCTCCAATGCATTTGAGCGCACCCGAACTCAGTGCCGGTTTGAGCAAGTTGGACGCATCCAGCGTGCCACCAGAAGCCGCACCAGCCCCAATCAAGGTGTGAATTTCGTCGATGAACAGCACGGTGTTGGGCTTGTCCTTGAGCGCCTTCAACACGCCTTTGAGGCGTTGCTCAAAGTCACCCCGGTACTTGGTGCCAGCCAGCAACGCACCCATGTCGAGGGAATAAACAATGGAGTCGGCCAGAATCTCAGGCACTGCTTTTTGGGTAATGCGCCAGGCCAGACCCTCGGCGATGGCGGTTTTGCCCACGCCAGCCTCACCCACCAGTAGCGGATTGTTCTTGCGGCGACGACACAGGATTTGAATCACGCGCTCAACTTCGTATTCGCGCCCGATCAGCGGGTCAATCTTGCCTTCTTTGGCCAGTTGGTTCAGGTTCTGGGTGAACTGCTCAAGCGGTGAAGACTTCTCATTTTTCTCGCTGCCCGTTTCTTCAGCTTCGGCCTGGCTTTCACCGGCTTTGGCAGGCTCCGGCGGGTCTGATTTTTTGATGCCATGGGCAATGAAGTTCACCACGTCCAGCCGGGTCACACCCTGCTGGTGCAGGTAATACACCGCATGGGAGTCTTTTTCACCAAAAATGGCAACCAATACGTTGGCACCAGTGACTTCTTTTTTGCCACTGCCGGTGGACTGCACGTGCATGATGGCGCGCTGGATCACACGCTGAAAACCCAGCGTAGGTTGCGTGTCCACATCCTCACTGCCAGCCACTTGGGGCGTGTTGTCCTTGATGAAGGTGACCAGCGACTTGCGCAGGTCATCAATGTTGGCAGAGCAGGCGCGCAACACCTCGGCTGCACTGGGGTTGTCCAGTAACGCAAGCAAGAGGTGCTCGACCGTGATGAATTCATGGCGTTGTTGACGCGCTTCGACAAATGCCATGTGAAGGCTGACTTCCAGTTCTTGGGCAATCATGTGGTTCCTTTTATAGCTTTGTTTTGAGACTTGACTGTAATCTGATTTCCAAATCAGTTCAGGGTAAATGGATTACAAAAATCCTCATGGCTCCAACGGTTCACTGACACACTGCAACGGATGCCCCGCTTTGTTGGCGGCCTCCATGACCTGATCGACCTTGGTGGCGGCCACATCGCGTGAATACACACCACACACGCCACGGCCATCCAGATGGATTTTCAGCATGATCTGGGTGGCCGTTTCAAGGTCTTTGCTGAAAAATTCCTGAATCACCTGCACCACAAACTCCATCGGTGTGTAGTCATCATTGAGCATCACCACCTGGTACATGGACGGTGGACGAGTTTTTTCGGTGCGGCGCTCCAGCACCACCACACCGTCGTCCTCCACGTCTGGCACACGTGCGGGCTTGGGCTGGGAAATTTTTGGAATTTTTGGAATTTTTGGAATTTTTGTGGCCATGAAACATTCTATCGGGCTCAACCAAGCCATCCGGGCGAAATTCAAGTCAGTATGAAACCGAATTCAGCTGTTGGCGCTGCAACTCGAACCAATGCTCGGCATCACGCGGGTCATGGTACTGGCGCACAGCCATAAAAGCGGCTTGCGCCTGTGGGTAAACCCGCCGCAACAAATTCAGCCACTGCTTGAGCCGCCCGGTCTGCTGGTCACGATCCAGGTGCTGCAACACCAGACACCAGAACTGATCAATCAGGCAAAACAACTCAGGCCACGGCAAAGTCAAAGGTTCAGGATGCAAAGTACCAACTCCACGGATCGCCCGCGCCAGCGCCGGATTGGCCACCATGCCACGCCCCAGCATCAGGCTTTGGCAACCTGATAACTGACGGCAACGCAGCGCATCCGCCACCGTCCAGATTTCCCCATTCGCCACCAGCGGCAACCGCACCACCTGGCAAATATCAGCAATGCGCTCCCAATAAGCTGGGGGGCGGTAGCCGTCACTTTTGGTACGGGCATGCACCACCAGCTCACTGGCTCCGGCGGCCTCAATGGCCAAGGCACAGGCCTCAGCGCGGGTGTCATCATGCAAACCCAGGCGCATTTTGGCCGACACTGGCAAATGGGTCGGTACCGCCCGGCGAACGGCCAGAACAATGCGGTACAGCAATTCAGGCTCATCCAACAGCGCCGAGCCACCGCGATGCCGGTTGACCACGGGTGACGGGCAGCCAAAGTTCAGGTCAATGCCGTCGGGCCCCAGACTGGCCAGGCTGGCCGCGTTTTCAGCCAGACAAACCGGGTCGGAGCCCAGCAACTGCGGGCGTACCGCAATGCCAGCAGCCGTCTTGCCAGCATGCATCAGTTCGGGCACAAAACGCAAAAAAACCCGCTCGGGCAACAAGGTGTCTGTGACCCGAATGAACTCCGAGACACACCGATCCACCCCGCCGACACGGGTCAGGATGTCGCGCAGCACAAAATCCAGCAGCCCTTCCATCGGGGCAAGTAGCAAACTCATGGTGGCCTTATGATTGGAGCCGGTATTGTGATGGCAAACTTTTTTATCGCCATTGCACCAGCTTCAACAACATCCTGGAGAACTCTATGGCTATCATCGTCACGATCGATTTGGGCTACGAATTTGCCGTCAAGGCGGACTATGCAACCGTGTTTGACGTGTTAAGCCATGTGCCAACATCCGCCAGTTTTTTCCCCAAGGTCGACAAACTGGTCGACCTTGGGGAAAACACCTATCGCTGGGAAATGGCCAAGATTGGTCTGGCACAAGTCAACCTGCAAACCATTTATGCGTCCAAATACAGTAGCAACAAAGCCAAGGGCAGCGTGGTCTGGACGCCAGTGGAGGGCGAAGGCAATGCCTTGGTGTCAGGCAACTGGAAGATCGTGGACAAGAAAAAATCAACCCAGCTTGAACTCCACATCCACGGCGACCTGACCCTGCCACTGCCCGGCTTGATGAAGATGGTGGTAGCCCCCGTGGTGGAAGCTGAATTCGAAAAAATGGTCGAGCAATACATTGACAACCTGAGCGCCCATTTCGGCGGCGAGGCTTAAGTCAGCCTTAGAATCCTATCCGCGCTGCATTTGGGCGCACACGCTAGGGGTGTTGACCAGCGGCGCTTGCCGCCCGGCCGACTGAGAAAGTCCCTTTGAACCTGATTGAGGTAATCCTCGCGCAGGGAAGCCAGTCTAACTTGGGGTGTTGCCGCCTTCTCTGACAACGCCAGTAGCCAAAAGATCGTGCCGACCTGCAGACTTTTTGCATGGAGCAAACTGATGGCACACAACCGTTCCTCCAATCCCAACGCCAACAGCAATTCGGCGCTGAGTCCGCTCGCTGCTGCCGAACGGGTTTTCAACTGGCACGACCACGCCTCGCTGTGGTTTAGCCTGGGCGTGGGCCTGCTGGTGATGCAGGTCGGCGCCTACCTGGTGCCCGCCGTGGGCAGCCGCGACGCGGCCATTGCCATTGTGCTGGGCTCGCTGGTCGGCGCAGGCCTGCTGGCCTGGACGGCGCGGCTGGGCTGCGACAGTGGCCTCTCAAGCGCCGGGCTGATGCACGCCACTTTTGGCAGTCACTTTGCCAAATTGCCGGTGCTGCTGAACATGGCACAACTGATCGGCTGGACCACGTTTGAGCTGGTCATCATGCGCGATGGCACCGCCGCCGTTGGCAAGCAGTCTTTTGGGCTTGACCTGGGCAGTTTTGGCGGCATCGCTGCCACTACGCTGCTGTGGGGCGCGGTGCTGGTGGCGCTGCTGGCAGGCTCCATGACGCAACTGGTGCGCAAGCTCATCAGCCGCATCGGGCTGCCGCTGGTGATTGCGTCGCTGCTGTGGCTGACCTGGCAATTTGGCAGCCAGTTGCAGGCGCAAGGCCTGGCCGCGTTCTGGGCGCGCCCGGGCGACGGCAGCATGGGGCTGCTCTCGGCCATGGATCTGGTCATTGCCATGCCAGTGTCTTGGCTGCCGCTGGTGGCCGACTACGCGCGCCACGGCAAAAGCGGTCGCAGCGCTTTCAGCGGCACCTGGCTGGGCTACGCGCTGGCCAACATCTGGTGCTACGCCCTGGGCGTGCTGGTGGTGAGCGTGGCGCAACCCAGCGCCGATCTGGTCAGCGCCCTGTTGCTGGCGCAGTGTGGCCTGCTGGCGCTGAGCCTGATTCTGGTCGACGAAATCGACAACGCTTACGGCGATGTGTACAGCGGTGCGGTGTCGGGCCACAGCCTGCGCCCGCGCTGGAGCGTGCGCCAATGGGGTCTCGGGCTGGCGCTGGTGTGTACCGCCCTGGCGCTGGTGTTGCCGATGCACAGCCTGGAGCCATTTTTGTTGCTGCTGAGCTCGGTGTTTGTGCCGCTGTACGGCGTGATCCTCGGACGACTGGCTACAGGTGACGCCGTGTTGGCGACATCTGGTAAAAAGATCGACTGGACGGCCGCTGGCCTTTGGCTGATGGGCATTGCCTGCTATCACCTGTTGGCCAACGTCGCGCCGCAATGGGGTTCTGCCCTGCCCACACTGGCCCTCACCTTCACACTGGCTTGGCTGACGCGAACAGCACCCGCTGGATTGCTGGAGGTGCGCGCATGAACATCACCATTCTGGGTGCCGGCCTGATGGGGCGACTGCTGGCCTGCTCACTCGCACGTGCCGGACACACGCTGACCGTATACGAAGCCAAAGAGGCTACCGACCGCAGCGCCGCTGCCTTTGCCGCCGCCGCCATGTTGGCGCCGCTGGCCGAATCCGCCGTGGCCGAAGACCTGGTGGTGCGCTTGGGCCAATACGGCCTGACACGCTGGCCCGAGCTAATTACCGCGCTGCAGACCCCGGTATTCTTTCAACAACAAGGCACCCTGGTGCTCTGGCATCATCAGGACACGGCCGATGCGCAGCGCCTGGTTGCGTTGCTGGCCGCCACCGGGCAACGGCTGCCTGACCTGCCGCATCCGCAAACGCTGGATGCGGCGGGCATTGACCAACTTGAACCCGGCCTGGGTGCGCGTTTTGCCCAAGGTCTGTACCTGCCCGGCGAAGGCCAGTTGGACAACCACCAGTTGATGGACGCGCTGCTGGCACAGATGCAGCACCTCGGCGTGGCACTGCATTGGTGCAGCCCGCGCAGCCCGGCGGACTTCAACCCCGGCCAGGCCGGCGAGCCCGATTGGGTGCTGGACTGCCGGGGTCTGGGAGCGCAAGCGCAATGGCCTGCGCTGCGTGGGGTGCGCGGCGAGATCATCACCCTGCTGGCACCCAACGTGACACTGTCGCGCCCAACGCGGCTGGTACACCCGCGCTACCCGATCTACATTGCCCCGAAGCAGGATGGCTATTTTTTGGTGGGCGCCACCGAAATCGAATCTGGCGACACCTCACCCATGAGCGTGCGCTCAGCACTGGAGCTGCTCAGCGCCGCCTACACGGTGGACCCTGGCTTTGGCGAGGCACGCATCATCGATCTGGTGGCGCAGTGCCGCCCCGCCCTGCCCGACAACCAACCCGCCGTGCGCTGGCTGGGCGCGCGCACGTTGCAAATGAACGGCCTGTACCGGCATGGCTACCTGATCTCCCCCGCGCTGCACGACGTGGTGCTGGAACTTCTGGCCAACGGGACATCGACTTTGGCGACACGCTGGGCGCTGCCGGTGGAACACCTGAACGCATAACACCATGAACCAACCCGCCCCCTTGCAGGTTCTGATCAACCAGTTGCCAGTGACCCTGGCCGCAGGGGCCACGCTGGCCGACGCGGTGAAGGTTGCACAAATACAGCCACCGTTCGCCGCCGCCATCAACCTGCAATTTGTGCCCAAAACCCGCTACGACCAAACCGCGCTGCATGTGGGCGACCGCATCGACCTGATTGCGCCGGTGGTCGGCGGTTAACCCAACCCGTAACTACACCATGACCACACCGTCCTCATCCCCCACCAGCGTCCTTCACGACCCTCTGGTGTTGTATGGAGAATCCTTCGCCAGCCGCTTGCTGCTGGGCACGTCGCGCTATCCTTCTCCGAGCATTTTGCAAGCCGCCGTGCAACGCGCCCAACCCGCCATGCTGACCGCGTCGCTGCGCCGACAAAATTTGTCCGCCTCCGACACCGGCAACCGTTTTTGGCAAATGCTGGGCGAACTGGCCGTGCCGGTGCTGCCCAACACCGCGGGCTGCCACAGCATTCAAGAGGTCATCACCACCGCCCAGATGGCGCGCGAAGTGTTCGGCACGCCCTGGCTCAAGCTTGAACTCATTGGCGACGACTACACCCTGCAACCCGACACGCTGAACCTGGTGCAAGCCGCCACCGCGCTGATCAAAGACGGCTTCAAGGTGCTGCCCTATTGCACCGATGACCTGGTGCTGTGCCAGCGCTTGGTGGACGTGGGTTGCCAGGCGCTGATGCCCTGGGCGGCCCCCATTGGTACCGGCAAAGGCCCCGTCAACCCCTACGCCTTGCGCACCCTGCGCGAGCGCGTGCGCGTGCCACTGATCGTGGATGCCGGACTGGGCTTGCCGTCGCACGCCGCGCAGGTAATGGAATGGGGCTTTGACGGCGTATTGCTCAACACCGCTGTGGCCCTGGCCAACGACCCACCACGCATGGCCGGGGCTTTTGCTGCCGCAACCCAAGCCGGGCGCGACGCGTTTCTGGCCGGCATCATGGCGGAAAAAGAGTCCGCCCAGCCCAGCACGCCGGTGCTGGGCACGCCGTTTTGGCATCAGGCCTAAGCCACTGCAACGCGAAAGTACCCCATGCCACACACCCTTGAAACCCTGGCTCGTGCCATCGTCAGCGCCCATGCGCAGTTGGCACTGCAGCCAGGCGCTGAGCGGCGTTTAGACGCGCTGTTCGCCACAGCAGCGCAGTCAACTGACATCGCAACGCAGCCCCCGTCAAGCCCACCTCAGCGGCTAGCTGTTGTAGGGCAGGCTTCAGCCCGCCATGACCAACCCGAGTCCCCCCCCACAGACACCGAGCCATGGACAACTGCCACCAATCAAGCTGTGCTGGCCGCCGCCCAGGCACTCGATTTCTGGCCAGTGGATGCCCAGTGCATCGCCCAGGCCTGGCAGCACCAAACCGAGCGCTGCGGCCAGTTTGACGCGCTGGCCTGGCCCACCGAGCCGCAAGACTTTGGCCTGCCTGCGATGCCGCATGCACAGGCCTTTGCCCCCTGCCCGCAGCAACTGGGTCTGTACGCGGTGCTGCCCGATGCGCAGTGGGTGGGTCGCATGGCGCGTGCCGGTGTGCCCACACTGCAACTGCGATTCAAGTCAGACGACCCGGCAGCGGTCGCGCTTGAGGTACGCGCCGCCGTGCAGGCGGTGCAGGGTACGCCTGCACTACTGTTCATCAACGACCATTGGCAAGCCGCTATCGAGGCCGGGGCTTACGGCGTGCATCTGGGCCAAGAAGACCTGCAGGCTCTGTCGGTGGCCGACCTGAGCGCCATTCGCGCCGCCGGGCTGCGCTTGGGGGTCAGCAGCCACGGCTACGCCGAGATGCTGCGCGCGGCAGCGGTGCAGCCCAGTTATATCGCCCTGGGTGCCGTGTACGCCACCAACCTCAAACGCATGGCCACGCCACCACAAGGGCCACAGCGCCTGAAGAGGTATGCGCAGGTGCTGCGCCACTTTCCCACCGTGGCCATTGGCGGGATTGACCTGAATTGTCTGGATGCCGTGCTTGCCAGCGGTGTCGGCTCCTTTGCCGTGGTGCGTGCGCTGATTGGGGCAAAACAGCCCGAAGAGATGGCTCAGACTTTGATGTCAAAACTGCCTGTAGACCTTATAAAACAAGCGCAAATAGCTATTTAATAAATAGCAATTTCCAGCCGTACAAGCATCATTCCGGTGCATGGCCAACGAGGTGCATGGACTTGGGCGCAAAGCCGTGGTTGAGTGGGCCGCTGCCTTGACCGGTTTTTACGCAGGCACCGGCGAGCAAAGCGCTGCGCACAAAATCTCGCGCTTGTTGCACGGCTTCAGGTAGCGCCAAACCCAGCGCCAGGTGCGCGGCAACCGCGCTGGACAAGGTGCAACCGGTGCCGTGCGTGTTGGCCGTAGCAATGCGCGGCGCTTGCAGCCACAGTGGCTCTGCACCGGCAACCTGCAGCACATCAATCACGCTATCGCCATTCAAATGACCGCCCTTGAGCAGCACGGCACGTGCGCCCATGTCCAGCAGCGTTTGCGCCGCCAGCACCATGTCTTGTGGCGTGCGCAAGGGCTGCCCCACCAGGAGCGCGGCCTCGTCCAAGTTGGGGGTAATGACAAGCGCACGTGGAAACAGCTCGGCCACCAGCACGGCAATGGCTTCGTCGGTGATCAGTTTGGCACCGCTGGTGGCAACCATCACCGGGTCAAACACCACGCGCTGCATCTGGTAGCGGTCAATGGCCTGAGCCACAGTGCGCACAATCTCGGGCGAATGCAGCATGCCGATCTTGACCGCATCGACGCCAATGTCTTCCAGCACCGCGTCGATCTGATCGCCCAGCATCTGTGGTGGCACGCCGTGGATGGCGCGCACGCCGGTGGTGTTTTGCGCGGTGAGCGCGGTAATGGCGGTCATGCCAAAGCAGCCCAGCGCGGCAAAGGTTTTCAGGTCGGCCTGGATGCCAGCGCCGCCGCCGCTGTCGGAACCGGCAATGGACAAGACCCGGGGATAGTGCTGGTTACGTTCAATAGTCATGGCAGCTTACGCTTTAGCATGGTTGTACAAGGGATGATGAGACACCCCAAAGCATGAAACACGCGTGCCCTGCGTAGGGAAGGGTTTCAACCCGCCATGGCCGACTGAAGTCGACCCTACGACATGCCATTCTTGTCGGCTGTGGGCGTTGTTTCACGTTAATTAAGGGCTGCATCCGTATCTTCCTCAGCTGATCATGCGCGTCCTAATCCAGCCGCAAGCAGGTCAGCCAAGCGCAGCAGACTCTAGCGCTCGCCAAACGGTTTTGCCCTTGCTGTCTTTGTCAATCTGGGTCAACACGCCTTCATGCGCAGCCATTTCCTGCGCGTTGGCCTGGATCACGAGCAACACAAAACCACTCAAATCCACGGCGGCCATTTTGTGGCCGCTGGCATCCACGGCGGATGCGTCGTCCATCAACAGCGCCTCTTGCCCACGGGTGAGGTTGATGTAGACATCGGCCAGCAGTTCGGCATCCAGCAGCGCGCCGTGCAAGGTGCGGCCCGAGTTGTCCACTTCCAACCGGTCACACAGGGCATCGAGTGAATTGCGCTTGCCGGGGAACAACTCTTTGGCCATGACCAGGGTGTCGGTGATGCTGGCTACCGCTTCTTTTACCGGTGGCTGGCCGATCAAAGCCAGTTCCATGTTCAGAAAACCCAGGTCAAACGGCGCGTTGTGAATCACCACATGCGCATCTTTCAGGTAGTCCATCAGGTCATCGGCCACCTCTGAAAACTTGGGCTTGTCCTTGAGAAATTCGGTGGTGATGCCGTGCACTTTGAGCGCTTCTTCATGGCTGTCGCGCCCCGGGTTCACATAAATGTGGCGGTTGTTGCCGGTGAGCTTGCGGTGCAGCATCTCCACGCAACCGATCTCGATGATGCGGTCACCGTTGTCAGCTGAAAGGCCGGTGGTTTCGGTGTCTAAAAATATTTGTCTCATGGCGGTCAATGTAAGGGATTCAGTGCCCTTCTTTGGCGTGGTTGATGCTGTACTTGGGTATCTCAATCACCAGATTTTTCTGCGCCAGAATGGCCTGGCAGCTCAGGCGCGAATTGGGTTGCAGACCCCAGGCGCGGTCGAGTAAATCGTCCTCTGCTTCCTCGGACGGGGCCAGCGACTCAAAGCCTTCACGCACGATGACGTGGCAGGTGGTGCAGGCGCAACTCATCTCGCAGGCGTGTTCGATGTTGATGTGGTGCTCCAGCAGCGCTTCGCAAATGGATGTGCCCGCCGGGGCGGACACCTCTGCGCCTTCTGGACAGTACTCGGCATGGGGCAAGATTTTGATGATGGGCATGGGGGGATGTTCTTAATGAGTTGGGGTCAGAGCACATTTGCTGCGCAAAGTGGTCTGACCCACAAGGTTCTTATATCGTTGCAATGTTTTTACCTGCCAGCGCATGCTGGATGCCACGGTTCATGCGCTGCGCGGCAAAGGCTTCGGTGCCCTTGGCCAACGCCAGAGTCATGGCTTCAATGGCCTTGGCATCTTCCAGGGTGCGCGCGGCCTGCACGGCTTGCATCAGGCGGTCAATCTCGCTGCGCTGGGCGGCATCGAGCAAATCACCATCGGCATTCAGGGCACTCACCGTGGCCAGAAGCATGCGGTCGGCATCCACCCGGGCTTCGGTCACGGCACGGGCTTGCATGTCGGATTCGGCGGTGGTGAAGCTCTCGGCCAGCATGCGGGCAATCTGCTCGTCCGCCAGACCATAAGAGGGCTTGACGGCAATGCTGGCCTCTACACCACTGACTTGTTCGCGCGCCGACACACTCAGCAAGCCATCGGCATCCACCGTGAAGGTAACACGGATGCGTGCTGCACCAGCGGCCATGGGCGGGATGCCACGCAGCTCAAAGCGCGCCAGACTGCGGCAATCGGCCACCAGATCACGCTCGCCTTGCACCACGTGCAGCGCCAGCGCGGTCTGGCCGTCAATGTAGGTGGTGAAGTCTTGGGCTTTGGCAGTGGGAATGGTCTCGTTGCGCAGCACAATGCGCTCGGCAAGGCCACCCATGGTCTCAATGCCCAACGAGAGTGGAATCACATCGAGCAGCAGCAACTCGCCGCCGGGGTTGTTGCCGGCCAACTGGTTGGCCTGAATGGCCGCGCCCAGCGCCACCACTTCATCGGGGTTCAGGTTGGTCAGCGGCGTTTGACCAAAAAATTCACCCACGGCTTTTTGAATTTGCGGCATGCGGGTGGAACCACCCACCATGACCACGCCTTTGACCTCACCCGCGGTGAGCTTGGCATCGCGCAGCGCCTTGCGCACGGCTTGCAGGGTGCGCGCTGTCAACGCCTGGGTAGCGGCTTCAAAGTCCGAACGTTTCACGTCAAAAGTGACGCTAGCCCCTGCCAATACTGCGTTGAACGTTATCGTTTCTGTAGCGGTAAGCGCTTCTTTGCAGGCACGGGCAGCGGTTTTCAGGGCCGCTTTGTCGGCCGGACTGCGGCTGTTGGTGCTGCCGTAATTGGCGCAACTGCTGGCGCACTGCGGCTCTGCCCCCAGATTGCTGCAAACGTTGACGGACTTTCCCTCTTGCGCAGCCAGTTGCGCCAGCACCCAGTCGGCCAGTGCGTGGTCGTAGTCGTCACCACCCAAGGCCGAGTCGCCGCCAGTGGCCACCACCTCAAACACGCCTTGCGTGAGACGCAGGATGGATATGTCAAAGGTGCCACCACCCAGGTCATAAATGGCGTACAGGCCTTCGCTGGCATTGTCCAGGCCGTAAGCAATGGCCGCAGCGGTAGGCTCATTGATCAGGCGCAGCACGTTCAGGCCAGCCAGTTGCGCCGCGTCTTTGGTGGCCTGGCGCTGGGCATCGTCAAAGTAGGCGGGCACGGTGATGACCGCGCCATACAGGTCGCTGTTGAAGGTGTCTTCGGCCCGGTAGCGCAGCGTGGCCAAAATGTCGGCACTCACCTCTACTGGCGACTTCTCGCCCTGCACGGTCTGGATGCCCAGCATGCCCGGGTGATCTACAAATTGATAAGGTAGCTTGGAAGCCAGCGCCACGTCTTTGAGGCCACGACCCATGAAACGCTTGACCGAGGCGATGGTGTTCTCCGGGTCAGCCGAGCCCGCGAGCACCGCCTCGACACCTATCTGGCGACCACCACCGGCCAGGTAGCGCACCACAGACGGCAAAATCACCCGCCCCTGGGCATCAGGCAAACATTCGGCGACCCCGTGGCGCACGCTGGCCACCAGCGAATGGGTGGTACCCAAGTCAATGCCTACAGCGATGCGCCGCTCATGCGGATTGGGGGTTTGCCCGGGTTCTGAAATTTGAAGTAAAGCCATGGTGTGTATCGGGTAGCGGTGCGCAGCGCTAAGGGTTTGCGCACTTTTTTATGGGTCAAGTTGGTCCAGGCGTGCGTTGATGTCTTCGGTAAAGCGCGCCATGAACATCAGCGCCCGTACCTGCGCCACAGCGCCCGCGTAGTCTTGCGACTGATCTAACAGTTGCTCTGTTTTTTGTAGCGCTTCACGCACAGCCAATCTGGACTGCAGGCTGATTTGTTCCAAATCTTCAGGGGTGGAAGCCTCGTCCAGCGCCTCGCGCCATTCCATCTGCTGTAGCAAAAATGCGCCCGGCATGGCGGTGTTGTTTTCGGCGTTAACCGGCGCACCGTGCAGTTCACACAAATACGCCGCGCGTTTGAGTGGGTCTTTCAGGCGTTGATAGGCCTCGTTGATGCGCACTGACCATTGCATGGCGATGCGCTGTGCGGCCGCCCCCTGAGCCGAGAATTTATCGGGATGCGCCTGACGCTGCAGGTCTTTCCAGCGCGCATCGAGCACCGCCTGGTCTTGGGCAAAGCATTGCTCAAGCCCAAACAACTCAAAATCGTTGGATTGGAGAGATTTCAATTTGGTCTCTGACCTTTTCGTGATCGAAAGCGTAGCGAGCGAATGTCAGGCTAGGCGCACGGAGCGCAGAAACCGGCGCGTACTTAACGTGAAACAACGCCCACAGCCGACAAGCATGGCGTGTCGTAGGGCCGACTTCAGTCGGCCATGGCGGGCTGAAGCCCGCCCTACGC
>Ga0210033_1000375_pt1 | contig 41989 bp, 45 predicted proteins | sample CryGeymeta201501_FD_185465 | JGI IMG/M metagenome (GOLD analysis project Ga0210033, IMG submission 185465) | Groundwater microbial communities from Crystal Geyser aquifers in Utah, USA - Crystal Geyser metaG 2015-01 (SPAdes) (version 2) | ecosystem: Environmental > Aquatic > Deep subsurface >... | reverse complement strand
ACAACAAGGTCTTCGGCTATTACATTGAAGTGACCCGGTCCAATCTGGGCGAGGTGCCGGAAGATTATATCCGCAAACAGACGCTGGTCAATGCAGAACGCTTCATCACTCCCGAACTCAAGGAGTACGAGGCCAAGGTCCTCGGGGCCGAGGAGAGGATCATCGAATTGGAGATGGAGCTCTTTGCGCGGGTGAGGGAGAGCGTATCAAAGGAGGCCCCGCGCGTACAGAAAACGGCCGGCGCCCTTGCTATCCTGGATGCCCTCAGTTCCCTGGCCGAGGCCGCTCGAGAGAACCGCTATGTCCGCCCTGAAATTACAGGGGAGACAGGGATCGTGATCCGGGACGGGAGGCATCCGGTGATCGAGGCCATGGAAGGCGCGGACCCCTTTGTCCCCAACGATACGGTCATGGATACCGAGAGTCAGAGGCTTCTGATCATCACCGGCCCCAACATGGCCGGGAAATCCACCTACATGCGGCAGGTGGCATTGATCGTGCTCATGGCCCAGATGGGAGGATTCGTCCCGGCAGGAGAGGCCAGGATCGGGATCGTGGACCGGATCTTTACGAGGGTCGGGGCCTCGGATGCGCTGGTGCGCGGGCAGAGCACCTTCATGGTGGAGATGAACGAGACCGCCAACATCCTTCACAACGCGACCGGCCGGAGCCTGATCATCCTCGATGAGATCGGCCGGGGGACCAGCACCTTCGACGGGATCAGCATCGCCTGGGCCGTGGCTGAATTCATCCATGACCGGATCCGGGCTCGAACCCTCTTTGCCACCCATTACCACGAACTGACCGAACTGGCCATGACCCTCAATGGGGTCAGGAACTATAACATTGCAGTCAAGGAGTGGAACGATCAGGTTATCTTTCTGCGGAAGATCGTGGATGGGGGAGCGGACAAGAGCTACGGGATACAGGTGGCCAGGCTTGCCGGCCTTCCACCCGGTGTGATCGAGAGGTCCCGTGAGGTGCTCGCCAATCTGGAGAAGAGCGAACTCGACGAGACCGGAGAACCCGTGATCGCCCACTCCGAAAACAAGGAGAAAGCGCTGCATCAGCCCGACCTGTTTGCGGCCCGCCCGCACCCGGTCATACAGGAGATCAAGGAACTGGATCTTCAGACCATGACGCCCCTTCAGGCCTTGAATCTGTTGGCGGAGCTGAAGAAAAAGCTGGAGAAAGATTGAGGAAAAACAAAAAGGGGAGCGACCTTTCAGGCCATGATCATCTAAAAGGGTGAAGGTTATTAATAGTCTCGGAATAGTGTGGACATAGGACGGCCCCCTCACCCTCCCCTCTCCCCCGTGAACGGGGGAGAGGACAAAGGTGAGGGGGTTCCATTCGTCAATACTATTATTATGCGCACCTTAATAATCTGCTTTGCTGCCGCTGAAATCCGATTGCTATAAACGATGATCAATGATATATAAAGTATGATACTCACTTGCTCGGCGACTTGAATTGGGACGGCCATCATGAAGCTTCTCTCTGACGACACCCATCCTGAAGTGGAACGGCTCCAGATAGACCTGATTCGAAAGGCGCCTGTATTCCGCCGGCTACAAATGGCGGTCTCTCTGACCAAAACCACCCGATGGTTATCCTGGCAGGCCATCTGTAAATGCAATCCTGATAAGACACACGAAGAACGGATCAGACAGTATATCCTGCATCTCTATGGGGATGAACTCTTGGCAGAGCGGATCGCCGGATATTTAAAGAAAAGAAAGGAATCTGATGATTCCGCCTGACATTATTGAGGTCACGCTTAAAGTTGTGCAGGTATTTGACAGACTCGGCATAACCTACCATGTGGGAGGCTCATTAGCGAGCTCTTCTTACGGCGTGGCACGCTCCACTCTGGATGTGGACGTGGTTGCTGATATCAAACCTGAGCAGGCGGAGAAAATTTATATGTTTTTAAAGGAAGAGTTCTATGTTGACACGGAGATGATTCAGGACGCCGTCAGACGCCGGTCTTCCTTCAATCTGATCCACCTGGATACAATGTTCAAAGTAGATGTATTCATCCTGAAGGATCGGCCATTCGACAGGGAAGGTTTTTCGCGTAGAATTCAGAAAACCGTCTCCTCCGAAGACCCGGAGAAAAGGCTCTACTTTGCCTCACCCGAAGATACGGTGCTCAACAAACTGGAATGGTACAGGAAAGGTGGAGAGGTTTCGGATAGGCAATGGAACGATGTCCTAGGAATCCTGAAAGTGCAGGCAAAGGATCTGGACATGGATTATATGAAAAAATGGGCGGAGAATCTCGGCTTGTCCCATATTCTGAGTAAAGCACTTGATGAAGCAGGGATCTCTTGATGCTGGATCAGGGAGCCGACGTCATCTCTAAGAAAGTACGGAAGGAGAAATGTCGAATGGCAACATGTTGGTTCTGCAAAGCAAAGAAGGGAAAAAGATATTGTGCTCCCCTTGAAAATGTGCTTTGTCCGATTTGTTGTGCGGAAAACCGATTGGAAAAGATAGACTGTATTGAGCAATGCGGTTATCTGAAAGGTGTTGCATTTCAAAGGATACGCGAATTGGAGCAATTATAGGGCGACCCCGCCCTCTTTTCCTGATTGCATGCTGCAACCGAGCATTCCAGGACTTTGCCGCTCTTTAAGATGTGATCATCAAGAAGATGGATGTTACCGGGAGGGAGGATCGGAAAAACATTTATGGGACATCAGCGGCATCTTAAGAAGTCTTAAGGATGTTGGCATAGCGTTGATGCCGTATAAAACCAGAGCCGCACAAGGAGAAATCTGATTTTACGAAAAGTGCAGGGTAACAAAGGGGACCTGAATGGCGACGAAAAAGGGATCAAACAAAAAGCCGATCGAGCAGTATGAGCACAAGGGAAAGAAGCGGGTAAACAACCCTCCCGTGGGTCTTGTAACTCCGGAGACGGACAGGGATACGAAGAAAAAGACTTACGAATACGACCCCCATCTTGATCCTCAACTGCAATGGGCAGGCAAGGTGGAACACGCTTCTTTTGAAGTCCCCACTGTTTCACTCCATGTCCACGAACGGATTGATCCCCGCACTATCATTGAAGCGGTGCGTAAACGAAACGGCAACGACCCGCAGATGTCTCTTTTCCAGGCCAAGGAAGAGAATCCGCCGCTCCGGGAAGCCATAGAATTCTACAAACACAAGCACGGCTGGTCCAACCGTCTCATTGCCGGTGATTCCCTTCTCGTGATGAACTCCCTTCTGGAAAAGGAAGGGCTCGCCGGCAAGGTGCAGATGATTTATTTTGACCCGCCCTATGGCATCAAGTACGGCTCCAACTTCCAGCCCTTTGTGAACAAGCGGGACGTGAAAGACGGCAAGGACGAGGACCTGACCGCCGAGCCTGAGATGATCAAGGCATTCCGCGATACCTGGGAGCTTGGGATCCATTCCTATTTGACCTACCTTCGGGATCGGCTTCTTTTGGCAAGGGAACTCCTGACTGAGAGCGGGAGCGTCTTTGTGCAGATCTCGGATGAGAATGTGCATCTTGTCAGGAACATGATGGATGAGGTGTTTGGGGTAGGAAATTTTGTCTCGCTCATATCTTTCTCGACCACAAGTGGTTTTGCCTCTCTAACTTTAAGTCGGGCAGGTGATTATTTGGTTTGGTACGCAAAGGATAGAGCAAAAATTAAGTACCGACAGCTTTACAACGAAAAAATCCCCGGTGAAGAAGGAGCAACAAAGTATAAACCAGTTGAAAGCCATAAGAGCATACCCGATGGCTGGTGGCCAAAAGGTAAATTAGTCAGTGTAGACTCGCTGACTAGCCAGGGACCAACTGAAAGTGAAACGAGATTTGAGATCGAAGGAAAGCCCTTCCATCCCCCCCAAGGTATGCACTGGAAGACTACGGTAGAGGGTTTAAACAGGCTGCTTAAGGCGAAAAGGGTTGTAATCGAAGGTAATTCACCACGATTCTTGCGCTTCTTGGATGACTTTCCTGTATATCCAATAAATAATCTATGGACAGATATAGGAGGTGTTCAAAACAGGATTGAAGGAAAGTTATATGTTGTTCAAACGGCAACCAGCGCAATTCAGCGTTGCCTTCTCATGACCACCGACCCCGGCGATCTCGTCCTGGACCCGACCTGCGGATCGGGTACAACTGCATACGTCGCCGAACAGTGGGGTCGCCGCTGGATTACCTGCGACACTTCACGGGTGGCCGTAACTTTGGCCAAGCAGAGGTTGATGACCGCTCTTTTTGACTATTATGAACTTGCCCATCCTGAGGAAGGGGTGGGAAGCGGCTTCAAATATAAGACGGTTCCCCATATCACTCTGAAGTCCATTGCCAACAATGAACTGCCTGCGCAGGAAACCCTTTATGATCAGCCGCTGGTGGACAAAAAGAAACATCATGTCAGCGGACCCTTTACGGTGGAGGCGGTGCCTGCGCCGATGGTGAAACCTCTTGCCGACCCTCACCCCGCCCCTCTCCCAGAGGGCGAGGGAGGATTTGCTGACGAGTCTATCGCCCGGTCCGGCGAGACTCTTCGCCAGGCTGAATGGCGTGATGAACTGCTGAAGTGCGGCATACGGGCCAAGGCCGGACAATTTATCCTCTTCTCCAGAGTCGAACCTCTTGCCGGCACACGGTGGCTTCATGCCGAGGCGGAGACCAGGCCGAATGATCGCGGAGCGGATTCCGTGAAGGAGACGCCGCCGGAGTATGGCCCGCCCCAGCGTGTGGTCATCTCCTTCGGCCCGGAGCACGCACCCCTGGAGCAGCGCCAGGTGGCCATGGCCATTGAAGAGGCGCAGAGCCTCGTGCCCAAGCCGAAGATGATTGTCTTTGCTTCTTTCCAATTTGATCCCGAGGCTGCCAAGGACATCGATGAAACCAAATGGCCCGGCGTTACCCTGCTGAAGGCGCAGATGAACGCCGACCTTCTCACAGAAGACCTCAAGAAGAAACGTTCCAGCAATGAAAGTTTCTGGCTCATCGGACAGCCGGACGTGAGATTGCAAAAGATCAAGAAAGGGGATGACAAAGGCAAATATAGGGTTGAAGTTCTCGGTTTCGACTATTACAATACCAAGACTGGGACCATCGAATCAGGCGGTACCGACAAGATCGCCATGTGGATGCTGGATACCGATTATGACGGAAGAAGCTTTTTCGCCAGGCAGGTCTTCTTCCCCATGGCCGGCCCCGAGAACGGATGGTCACGACTGGCAAAGAATTTGAAGGCCGAGATTGACGAGGATCTTATCGAAGCCTACCGCGGCACGGTCTCGCTGCCTTTTGAACCGGGCCACAACCAGCGCGTGGCCGTAAAGATTGTGGACGATCGCGGGATTGAGAGTTTGAAGATCATGGAGACGCAATGATGAAGAATAAAATACCTATAGAAATACCCTATGAAAAAATAGCAGAGTTTTGCCGCCGGTGGAAGATCACGGAACTCTCCCTCTTCGGCTCGGTGCTTCGGGATGACTTTGGTCCCGACAGCGACATTGATGTTGTCGTCAAGTTCAGGGAGGATGCAAAACATACCTTGTTTGATCTCGTTCATATGCAAAACGAGCTCAAAGAGATTTTCGGACGTGACGTGGACATGATCAGCCGCAGGGGCATCGAGTCCAGCCGGAATTACATTCGCCGCGATGCAATTTTAAACTCAGCAGAGGCCATTTATGCAACGCGATAGAGGATACCTTTGGGAAGAAAAGTGAAATCGACTATAGACCGCCTCATAATCAACTCCCCCTACGAAGAACCCTCCACATACTGGAGCTATGATAGAGAAACCCGTTCGTTCTCTCTTAAGAGCGGAAGGCGGCCAGCGGGGTATGTGATCGCATCCGAGGGGTCCAAGGCATTTGACGATCCCGGAATTTTCGTAGAATTGCCTCTGGTGAACCAGATCCGAGACCGTGTGAAGGCATGGCGTGAAGCCGGATACCCTGGCGTCACGGGGATTACCAAGCGCCTGCTTGAGTATTGGCACAACACGGAAGAAAGAGAATTTCGGCGTTTCTTTTTCTGTCAGTTGGAAGCCATTGAAACACTGATCTGGCTGACCGAGGCCCCTTCAGCGGAAAGGGTGGGAATAGAGATCCCTTCCGACGGAGGTCCCTTTCAGCGCCTCTGTGCAAAGATGGCGACAGGTTCAGGCAAGACCATTGTGATGTGCCTGCTGGTCGCCTGGCAGATATTGAATAAGGTAACCTATCCGCAGGACAGACGATTCTCCAAGCATATCTTTGTGGTGGCTCCGGGGCTTACCGTAAAGAGCCGCCTTCAGGTGATCGTGCCGTCATCCCTCGGCAATTATTATGAAGAATTCAGCGTCGTTCCTCATAGCCTGCTGGAAAAACTGCGCCAGGGCAAGGTACTCATTCGTAACTGGCATGCCCTGAACTGGGAAACCGAAGAGAGGATCGCCAAGAAGAAAGGTGTGGACAAGCGGGGCGCAAAAAGCAATGAAGCCTATGTGCGTGAGGTCTTGGGAGAGATGGCAACTGCCCACGGCGTTGTTGTCATCAACGATGAGGCGCACCACGCCTGGCGGGCAGCCGCAGAGTCTAAAGTGAAGGGTGTGAAGAAGGAGGAGATTGAAGAGGCCACCAAATGGGTAGGCGGTCTTGACCGTATCCATGCCGCCCGAGGCATTCTGACCTGTTACGATTTTTCGGCGACTCCTTTTGCTCCATCAGGCAAGAAAAGCTCAGAAGAGGCGCTTTTCGGCTGGACGGTGAGCGATTTCGGTCTGAACGATGCCATTGAATCGGGATTGGTCAAGACACCGAGGGTTGTGATTAGAGATGACGGGATTCCGGATGCTAAAACATATAAATCCAAGCTCTACCATATCTATGAGCACGTGAGGGACGACCTGAACAGGAAGGCGGAAGAATATGAGCCGCTGCCGGACCTGGTCGTTAATGGTTATTACCTTCTGGGAAAGGACTGGCTGGAGACGGCAAAGGCCTGGAAGGAGATGGGGTTCACAACTCCTCCGGTCATGATCTCCGTTGCAAATCGTACGGAGACGGCCGCGCGAGTCAAATACGCATTCGATCATAAGAAGATCCGCATTGATGAGCTTTGTGAACCGGAGCGAATCCTGCATATTGATTCAAAAGTTCTTGAGATGGCGGAATCTCAGGAAGAAGAGGTTTCTGTCGACGATGACAGTGAACCCAGTTTTAAGATTTCAAAGAAAGAGCAGGCCGAACGACTCAGGCGGATGGTTGACACCGTCGGCCAAGAGGGAAAACCGGGTGAGGGGATTCAAAAGGTGATCTCCGTGGGTATGCTTTCCGAGGGATGGGACGCTAAGACCGTGACTCATATTATGGGGTTGCGGGCATTTTCCAGCCAGTTGCTTTGTGAGCAGGTAGTCGGCAGGGGGCTCAGGAGAACATCTTATGAAGTCAATAAGGATAGCGGTCTGTTCGATCCCGAGTATGTGAATATCTTCGGTGTGCCGTTCACCTTCCTGCCTCATGAAATACAGGACGGCCCTCCACCTCCGCCGCCTCCGCCCAAGACCAGGATAGAACCTGTTATTGAAAAACAGGGATTTGAATTAAGCTGGCCTAACATTATTCGTATTGATCATGTGTATAGACCCGAGCTGAGGCTTGAAATGGATAAAGTAAATCTCCTTGAATTGGACGCGAATGAAACGGCAACGCTGGCGGAGATGGCTCCGACCTTGGAAGGGAAGTCCGTTGCTGCAATCATTTCCGAAATCGGACTTGAGGGCTTGGGCCGGAAATTCAGAACGCAGAAAATCATATTTGAAACAGCAAGAGACATTTACGATCAAATGAAGCCGGATTGGAAGGGAAGCAAAGAACACTTGCTGGCTCAATTGATCGGGCTGGTTGAGGAATTTCTACGATCCGAAAAGATTCGAATCTCCCCACCCCTTTTTCATCAGGATGATGTCAAACAGCGAATACTCATGACATTGAACATGAATAAAATTGTGCAGCATGTCTGGGAAGCCATTCGTTTCGAAAACACGGAATCGATCGTTCCTGTTTTTGACTGTGACCGGCCGATCCGTTCGACAGGGGACATGCAGACGTGGTATACGGGAAAACCGTGCGAGCGCACAAAAAGATCCCATGTCAATTTCTGTGTCTTTGATAGTACCTGGGAAGCTACAGAGGCCTTTGAACTCGACCGCAATTCCAACGTTAAGGCATGGGTCAAGAACGATCACCTTGGGTTTGAAATATGGTATTTGTATCAAGGCGTCGTAAGCAAATACCGGCCTGATTTTATCATGAGGCTGAAAACGGGAGACTTTCTCATTATTGAAACAAAAGGCCAGGATACTCAGAAGGATAAAACCAAGCGTGCGTTCCTGGATGAATGGGTCAGAGCGGTTAATGAACATGGCGGTTTCGGCAAGTGGAAATGGGAAGTATCAAGAGACCCGTCTGATGTTGGCGGGATTATCGGGCAGGCGGTTTCATGAAAAAAGCCGGTATGATCCTGTGAGAAGAGGCGCGAAGATATTTACGTCTTGCAGGTAGACCAAGGGAAAACAGTGAAGCAGTTTGTTTTTTAAAAAAGCTGATGATAAGGAGCAGAAAAAAATGGACGACATATCAAAACTCGCTCATCTCCTTTTGCACTGGATTGAGCACAACCGGTCGCATGAATCAACCTATCTGGACTGGATCCAGAGGGCCGGGGAGTCAGGACGGCAGGATGTGGCCGTGGAGATACGGAAATCCCTTGAATTGTCCCATGGGATGAGCCGTCATTTCGAGAAGGCCGTCGAGCTTTTGAAAGGAGGCCGGGATGTGTGACACTAATTTATATCTGATCCGAGAGGGTCAGGAAAAGCTTCTCATGGAAAATATCGACACCATCCGCCGGCAGGAAGATAATCTGGTTCTGCGGGATATTTTTGGGGAAGAAAAGACGGTGAAGGCAAGGTTTCATGAAGCGGATATGCTGCATCACCGGATTGTTTTGGAAGAGATTTCCTGAGAAGATCCACTTTGTGCCTTGATGTCTTGGCGGCAAAAAGGTTTAAAAAAAGGGGCCTGACACCCAGAGGAGGGGGAGGTGAAAGGCCCCTTCGGCTTTCACCGGGAATCCGGATCAGAGGAGAAACCGTTTCCCAATGTAAGCCATTTGGTCGCTTTTGCCCCCTGCAGCCATCTGCAGGGAATTTTTGAGTTTCTAAAGAGTTTTTTGTTTCATTCACTCCCTAACCCTGCGGCAGACTGCAGGGTTGTCACTTGCTCTGCATGCTCAAACCAGGACCGCCCCTCGACCTGGTTCAGATTGAGTGATCTACTTGTTCTTCCTCCATTCAGCAGACCCAGTACGGCCCGTTCAGCATCGTCGCGATCTTCCCGGATCGTTTTTATCCCTTTAACAGATAGGAGTTCTGAAATCGGTTCCGGACAATCTTTGACGATCACCGTTTTGCAGTCCTCAACCGCGGCCATGATCCCGTGGATCTGAGTCCTTTTTGACCGGGCATGGATCCTGCCGTTTCTGATCTCGTAGATCAGGAAAATGAGGCTTCCGATCAGATGACCGCTGATCCTTTCTCCATCATTGGACGGCACGGCGATCTTGAACATTATTTCGGCCCTCCTCCGCAGCCTGGTTCGGGCTTTTCGGTTAAGACCCATGAATCAGGGCCGGCCCCGCATGGACAAAGCTCCGGCGGCTCCTTGGCAGCGGGAACTTCCATCATGCAATCTTCACAGATATAAACCTTGATCATTGTTCTATCCCTCCTCTAAGCGTCTACGGTTTCACGGGCCTTTCGCCAGCCTTCTTCTTGAAGTTTTCTGGCCCGGCTGATGCTCCATTCCCGTATCATCTGCAGATACTTTGCCTTATCGGTTTTGGCCACCTGGGCCAATGCCTCCTTCTCCTTGTTGGCCTGGTGAAGGTCCGTGGGCGTAAATCCCTGCCATGTGGAATACCCCTCATCGAAGATCAGATCCGGAGTGACGGCTTCTTTGCTCAGCCCCATCTTCGCTGCATAGAGGGAGACGACCTCCATGTCATACTCGATGATCCAGCCGTTATCACGGATCATGGTCCCGGCATTAAAGCCAACATCCTCGCTGCAGGAAGGGCAGTAGATGGTCTTGACGGTCTCGTAAGGAAGAATCGAATTCAAGTGATGAAGACGCGCCGCTTCTTTACCGCAAGCGCATTCTTTTTCAATGGCCATGCACATGATGTAAACCTCCTCTTTTAAAATCCTAATAAATCAATCGGTTAACATAAACTATACTAAAATCATTCTGTTAATCATGAATATACACGGTCCTTTATCCTTTGTCAAGGGTCTCTTGAAAAAAAAGATTGACTCATATCAACCCCAGTGGTAGGTTGTCGGCAAAGAACCTTTTCAGGTGCTGAAAAGCCTAAAAGGGAAGAGGGTGAGAATCCCTCACGGACCCGCCGCTGTGATCGGGTTGTGTCATCGCAAAGTGGTCCTGTTCGTAAATATGGTGAAGCACCGAGAGGGTCGTAGGGCGGTCTCATCAAGGCGCGCGACTGCGGCGTACCCCATGTGGTACGCCGCAAAGAGCGGAACGCCGACGAGACGGCGCTACGGCACTCGAATGCCGCCGTATTTACGAATAGGGCCACTCAAAACCACTGTCTGCCTCAGGCGGACGGGAAGGTGCGATGAACTTCCTCCAACCGGACGTTGGAGGCGCCCGTAAGTCAGAAGACCTGCCTGATATGGAAAAATGTTCACCGGACTTCGAGGCTTAAGGGTGGTGAATGCGTGATCGTTCAGACCCCGTTTTCCCTTTGGAAATCCGGGGTTTTTGTTTTTTGAGAGGCATCTCCGAAGCAGGAGATTAAGACATAAGGGTCCAAGGGGCCTAGGGGCCAAGGGGTCAAGTGAACCACTCGAACCCTTGAACCCTTGAACCCTCGAATCCTTCCACAAAATGGAAGAGGAGCCTTTTTCTGGATATGGGAAGATTCACCTTGATCATCGGTGGTGCGAGGAGCGGGAAAAGCCGGTTCGCCCTGAAGATAGGAGAGAAAGTCGGAAAGGACCGAATCCTTGTGGCCACGGCCCGGTCCACCGACCCCGAAATGGAGGGGCGTATCCTGAGGCACAAACTGGAACGCGGACCCTTGTGGGAGACATTCGAAGAGCCGCTCGATGTCGTCTCCCTGCTCGGTTCTTTTCAGTCCGGCGCCCATGTGGTCGTGATCGACTGTTTGACCGTGCTTCTTTCCAACCTGATGATTGAAAGGAAGTATGAAGATGAGGAGCTCCTGTGCGAGATCGACTCCCTCGCCTCGGCCGTTCATAAGTCTCCCTTTCCGGTGATCGCCGTGGCCAATGAGGTGGGCATGGGTCTGGTTCCCGCGGAGCCCCTGGGGAGACGGTTCAGGGACCTGGCGGGCATGGCCAACCAGCGTCTGGCAGAAGCGGCTGACGAGGTTTTTCTGGTCACGGCGGGAATCCCGCTTTGTCTAAAAAAATTGGAGATGCATGATGAGTGACAATGGGATGCAGAAGATCAACGAGGTGATCCGCAGGATCAGGCCCATGGACCCGGACCTGGACCGACGCGTACAGGCAAGGTTGGATGATCAGGTCATGCCCCTCCGCGCTTTGGGGAGGATCCAGTCCCTGGGAAAGCAGGTGGCCCTGATTCAGGGCAAAGAGCGGCCCGAGATCCGTCACAAGAGGATCTTTACCTTTGCAGGTGATCACGGTGTGGTGGAGGAGGGGGTTTCGGCCTTTCCTAAAGCAGTGACCCGGGAGATGGTGCGAAATTTCGTGAGGGGCGGCGCCGGCATCAATGTGCTGGCCCGGCATGCGGGCGCCGGGGTCGTGGTGGTGGATATGGGAGTGGACGGCGATCTTCTGGAGCTTTCGGGGATTGAACATCAAAAGGTGGCGCGGGGGACCCGGAATTTCACACAGGGTCCGGCCATGACCAGGGAGCAGGCCGTCTCGGCAATCAACATCGGGATCTCCCTTGCAGAGAAATACGGCGATCAAACAGACCTCATCGGCACCGGAGACATGGGGATCGGGAACACCACCCCCAGCAGCGCGATGGCGGCCGTGCTCACGGACCGGCCCGTGGCCCAGGTCACTGGGAGAGGGACCGGCATCGGGGACGAGGCGCTGCAGCGGAAGATCCGGGTGATCGAAAAGGGGATTGCAGTGAACCAGCCGGACCCTTCGGATCCTCTCGACGTCCTGCACAAGCTCGGCGGTTTTGAGATCGCCGGGATTACAGGCCTGATCCTCGGTGCGGCGGCCCGCAGGATCCCGGTGGTCATCGACGGGCTGATCTCCACGGCCGGGGCCCTGATCGCTTATACCCTCGCGCCCCAGACGGCTCCTTATATGATTGCCGCTCACCGTTCCGTGGAGATCGGCCACCAGGTCATGCTCGACCGGATGGGACTTCAGCCTCTCCTCGATCTCAATCTCCGTCTGGGAGAGGGGACCGGAGCGGCCCTCGGTTTCTTAATCGTTGAAGCGGGGGTCAAGGTCTTGAATGAGGTTTTGACATTTGCGGAGGCGGGTGTGTCGGAGAAATCATGATGATCGATGATGGTATGATTCGTGAATGGCCCCGGCGGTTTGCCACGGCCTGGCGGTTCCTGACGATCATCCCTCTGGGTCCGGAGGCGGACCTCTCTCCGGAGAGGCTGGGGAAGTCCATGGCCATGTTTCCGGCGGTGGGGCTGGTCCTGGGGCTGATCCTGGTCGGGCTCCATGCTCTTCTTGGTTACGTATTCCCAACATTGCTTGTGGACCTCTCGGTGATTTCATCGCTGATCCTCATGACCGGAGGTTTGCATCTGGACGGGTTTGCGGATTCGATTGACGGACTGGCCGGCGGCAGGAACCGGGAAGAGATTCTGGAGATCATGCGGGACAGCCGGGTCGGGGTCATCGGGGTCATTGCGCTCATTCTCCTGATCTTCTTCAAGGTGGTCTCCTTGGACCAGTGCCCCGAGAGATGGAAGCCGGGCCTGCTGCTCTGCATGCCCTGCATGGGCCGATGGTCCATGCTTCAGATGTCCGCCTTTTCCAGATATGCCAGAGAGGGGGAGGGGACCGGGAGGGCCTTTGCCGATTTTTCGGGGCGGCCGGAGTATCTCGTGGGGTTTGTCTTTACCTCTGCGGCCGTGATTCCGGCCCTCGGGCTCAAAGGGCTCCTGATCCTCGGCCTGATCGGGCTTACGACCTATCTCACGACCCGGTTTTTCGAGGCCAGACTCGGAGGGGTGACCGGCGACACCCATGGGTTCACAGGGGAACTGAGTGAGGCCCTTTTTCTCTTGCTGGGAGCGGCCGTGTTATGAAACCAATAAGAGCGCATCAAGTTCGGACCAGGGTTTATATCGCCAGGCACGGACAGGTGGAAAACTTCATATCCGGGGTCTACAACGGGCAGACCGATGTGCCGATTACACAGGTGGGGCGGGAGCAGATGCTCTCCCTGCTGGACAGGGTACGGGGCTGCGGCATCTCCGCGGTCTATTGCAGTGACCTTTTCCGTACGGTGGAGGGAGCGGAGATCATCGCCGGAGGCCTGAACCTCCCCTACGAGAAGCTCCCGGGGCTCCGCGAGCGGAACTTCGGGGACTGGGAAGGTCTGACCTACGAGGAGATCGGAAGGGACTATCCGGATCTTTTCGGCTATTGGCAGAAAGACGTGACCGCGGTTCGGCCTCCCGGAGGCGGAGAGAGTTCCTATGACCTTTCCGAACGGGTGCTCAAGACCTATCTCCCTCTGCTGGAGAAACACAGTGGCGGGAATATCTTCATCGTTGCGCACGGCGGCGTGAACCGTCTGATCCTCGCCCATGCCATGAAGCTTGAGATCCGATACATCTTCAGGATGGACCAGGCCTTCGGGTGCCTGAACATGATCGATTATTATGACGACGGGTTTGCACACGTGAAACTGATAAACGGGGTATAGGAGCTGACATTGAAACGTTTCGTCATTGCCGGTGTCTCGAGCGGTGCAGGGAAGACCACGGTCTCTCTGGGGCTGATGGCTGCGTTCATGGAGGATGGGCTTTCGGTCCAGCCGTTCAAGACCGGTCCGGATTTCATTGATCCGCTCTTTCACACAAAGATCTGCGGCCGCTCCTCACGCAACCTGGATGGATGGCTCATGGGAAGAGAGGCTGTCCTCTCCTCGTTCCAGAGGGCATCCCTGGGTGCGGATATCTGCGTGGTTGAAGGGGTCATGGGACTCTTCGACGGGTATGACGCAAGGTCCGAAGCCGGCTCCACGGCCGAGATCGCCAAGTGGCTGCATGCGCCCGTGATCCTCACGGTGGACGCCCGCTCCATGGCCCGAAGCGCGGGCGCCCTGGTCCGGGGGTTCGAGACGTTCGATTCGGCACTCAATGTCGCCGGGGTAATCTTCAACCGGATGGGGAGCGAGAGGCACATGAAGTGGCTGACCCAGGCCGTGGAGGATCACTGCGGGGCGAGGTGCCTGGGAGGACTCTTGCCGGATGCAGATCTGACCCTGCCCGAGCGTCATCTGGGGCTTTCCACGGATCAAGTGGGCCGGATCGACGAGGCCTGGATCCGGAGACTGGCTCTCGGCGTCCGGCAGGGGATGGATCTTTCAGGGCTCCTCGACCTTGCCGAAGCAGGACCGCTTCAGCCTTACAGTGACCCGTCCGGCACGCCCCATGTGGGTAAGGGAGTCCGGATCGGCGTGGCCATGGATGAGGCCTTCTGTTTCTACTATGAAGACAACCTTGACCTTCTCCGGGACATGGGGGCTGAACTCATCTTTTTCAGTCCGCTTCATGATTTGCGCCTTCCCGGGAATGTGGACGGGCTTTATCTGGGCGGAGGGTATCCTGAGGTCTATGCGGAACACCTGAGTCAGAACCAATCCCTGCTTATGGAGGTCAGGGAGGCGGCGGAGTCCGGGCTCCCCATCTATGCGGAGTGCGGCGGCATGATCTTCCTTTCCCGGGGGATCTATGATGCGGGGGGGGACCTCTATCCCATGGCCGGTGTCTTCCCCTTTGAAACCGAGATGCTCACCCGTCGGCAGGCACTGGGATATGTCACGGTCATCCTGGAGGAGGAGAACCTGCTGGGGAGCCCCGGTGATGTGATCCGGGGGCACGAGTTTCATTACTCCCGGATCAGAGAGATGGGCGGCGCTGTGCGGTGCACCACATCCGTGCAAAAACGGGCCGGAGAGGAGAAATACCCCGAAGGGTTCATGGTGAAAAACACCTTCGGGAGTTATGTCCACCTCCATTTCGGTTCCCAGAAGAACCTTGCCGGCAATTTGGTACTGAGGATGAAACAGGCCCGGGCCAAGACCGGGTAAAGAAAAGAGGATCATCTCCAAAAGAGTGGGTGAAAAATCAGGGGTCAAGGGGTCAAGGATTCCAGGGGTCAAGTGAAGTGCTAAAGACATAAGGGGCCGAGGGTCATAGGGTTCAAGGATTCCAGTGTTTTTCTCTGGAGATTTTGCTTGCGTTTAAGTATTTCACTTGACCCCTTGAACCCTGGAATCCTCGAACCCTTTTTACCCACTAAATGGGAGAAGAACCAGAAAAGAAGAGAAGTGAAGTGATGGAAGCTTTATTATTAATCGGTCATGGAAGCCGGGCCGAGCAGGCCAATGAGGGGATGTTCCGGATCGCAGGGATGATCCGGAAGGCGGGTGGTTTCACCATTGTGGAGTGCGGCTTTCTTCAGCTCTGCCCTCCGACCATCGAAGATGCGGTGGAGCGCTGTATTGCTCAGGGTGCGGAAAGGGTCTTGATGGTCCCCTATTTTCTGCATACCGGAATTCACATCCGGGAGGATCTCCCGAGTGTGTTCGTGGAGTTGAAAAAACGGTTTCCGCATGTGGAGATGGCCATGGGCACGGAACTGGGGAACGACCCCCTGCTCGCCCAAGTGGTCATGAACCGGGTGGAAGAGATGCGAAACAGTCCATCCAAGGAGCAGTGAATGCAGATCAGGAGAGAAGGGCCTGCCATAGAGGCGGAGAGCTTCCGGATTATTGAACAGAAAATGGGTGAACATGGGTTCAGCCCCCTCGAGTTCCCTCTGGTCCGCCGGGTGGTCCATGCTACAGCGGATTTCGAGATCGGGTGTTCTTTGGTCTTTTCCGCAGGAGCGGTGCAGGCAGGGATGCAGTTGATCCGACGCGGGTGTCCGATCCTAACCGATATCCGCATGGTGGCCTCGGGAATCTCCAGGGCGGCCCTGAAGAAGGCCGGCGGCGGGGAGGTCCTTTGCAGAATCGCCGACCCGGACGTCAGTGCCCAGTCCCAAGCCTCTGGAATGACCCGGTCCGCGGCCGCTGTCCGCTCCTTCGGTTCCCTTCTTACGGAGTCGATCCTGGTCATCGGGAATGCACCTACGGCGCTCCGGGAGGTCCTCCGCCTCAATCAGGAGGAAGGGATTGCTCCCGCGTTTCTGATCGCCGTCCCGGTCGGGTTTGTGGACGCTGCCGAATCCAAAGAGGCCCTGATGCAGACGGACCTTGCTTACATCACAAACCGCGGGAGAAAGGGCGGGACCCCTGTGGCCGTGGCCCTTGTGAACGCGTTATTAAAAATGGCGGAAGGGGGTGATACATGAACAGATAGATTGAATCAGGCATAAGGTGTAAAGAATCAGGGAATGAAGAAGCGGAAAGAGGTGAAAATCCTCTGCTGTCACGCAGCCGTGAAGGGAACGAAAACCCAACTATAGCCACTGTCCTGAGCTTGTCGAAGGATGGGAAGGCGGGTGAGTAGGCAGCCCTGAGCCGGAAGACCTCTCATTCCCACAACCTCGATGGAAGGAGAAAAATATGTGTTTTAAGAGAACTGTTGCAATAATGGTTATATTTCTCTGGTCAGAGACAGCTTTTGCATCTCATCCGCTCATTACGGACGACACAGACACACAGGGAAAAGGAAAATTTCAACTCGAAGTCAATGGCGAGTATGCCCATGAAGACGAAGACGGCGTAACTGAGAACGCCACCGAGATAGCGACAATGCTGTCTTATGGAATAGCAGACAACATAGACATTGTTTTGGGCATTCCCTACCAGGATATGAGGACAAAGGATCCGGGAACTACGTCCGGAGAAAGCGGGATCGCGGATACCTCCCTTGAATTCAAGTGGCGATTCTACGAAAAGGATGGTCTGGGTTTTGCCTTGAAACCCGGCATGACCATGCCAACGGGCGATGATGGAAAAGGTCTGGGTGCCGGAAAGGCAACGTATAGTTTGTTTTTCATTACCACACGGGAACTAAATCCATGGGCATTCCACCTCAATCTCGGATACAGAAGAAATGAAAACAAGGTTGATGAACGAAATGACATATGGCATACATCTCTTGCCGCTGAAGTGGAGGTTATGAAGGATCTAAAGGTTGTTGGAAATATCGGGATAGAGAGAAATCCCGATAAGACATCCAATACACACCCTGCATTTATACTCGGCGGGCTGATCTATTCGATATCTAAAAGCATTGCCATTGATGCTGGTGTAAAGGGCGGGCTTAACAAGCCGGATACGGATCTAACCCTGCTTGCAGGAATAACCTTTAGATTTTAGGAGGCGCTATGAAAATTAAAAGTTTAAAGTTAAAAGTTTTTATTCTTTCACTGTTCACTGTTCACTGTTCACTATTCACTGCCTCTGATGCTCATGCCATGCATATCTCAGAAGGGATATTGCCTTTCAACTGGGCATTGCTCTGGTCTCTGGTTGCAGTCCCTTTTGTGGCGTGGGGCTTGTATAAGCTCAAGAAACTATCGTCAATTGACCTCTCATTCAAGCCTCTCGTCGGGTTAATGGCGGCTGTTGTATTCATCATTTCGTGCATGCCGATACCTGTGCCCACTGCAGGCACATGTTCCCATCCATGCGGAACCGGGATCTCAGCGATCCTCCTTGGCCCTGCAATAAGCGTACTTATTTCATCAGTTGCCCTATTGATTCAGGCCCTATTTCTTGCCCACGGGGGTCTGACCACATGGGGCGCTAATATCGTGTCCATGGGCATCATGGGTTCCTTTGCAGGATATCTGACCTTCAGAGGATTGAGAGCGTTAAAAGCTAATCTTTGGATTGCAGGCTTCATGGCTGGTCTCTTTGCAGACTGGGCAACATATTTGACTACATCCGTTGAGCTCGCATCAGGCATAAAAGGAGATTCGCAGTTTCTGCCGCTTTTCTGGAAGATTCTTATTGCCTTTATCCCGACACAACTTCCATTGGGAATCCTTGAAGGGGCAATGACTGCAGGCATGGTGGTATTGCTTTATAAAAAGAGGCCTGATTTGCTCGTAAAAATGAAGGTATTAAAACCAGAGGAGGCATTATGAAATTTCAAATTTCAAATTTCAAATTTCAAATTTTCTCCATCATTTTTTTACTGTTTACTATTCACGGTTCACTATTCACTGACACTGTCACTGCCTCTGACAAATGGCCGGGCGTTGATGAGTCCGTCGTCGAAAAATATGCAAAGGAGCAAGGCAGGGAGGCAAGGGAACCGTTCATAAATACGGATCAGGGCGACTTGCTTCTTTTTGTCTTTCTCCTCGCAGGCACAATCGGAGGCTTTACTGCAGGATATTACTGGAAGGAACTGGCAGTCAAAGGACAGCGGCATGATAGTTGAGAAAAAAAAGATTTTGAAGAGTTAAAGTTTAGTCTGTCATTCCTGCGGAAGCAGGAATCCATGTTCATTAAATAGTCTGGATTTCCGCCTACGCGGGAATGACATAAAAGGATACCAATGGAACTATTTTCAGAATACTTTAAAAAAGAGCAGCTCCTTTCAAAAGTTGATGCAAGGCTGAAACTTATTATAGCCCTCACTCTTCTGGGAATGATTTTAAGCTATAAGGGATTTACTCTTCCCCTGCTTGTGACAGCGCTTTGTTTATTGTTCTGTTTAAAGATGCGGATACCCTTAAAGATTTTTGCTCTCAGGTTTTCACAGCCATTGTTCATTATATCGGTCTTGCTTATTCTAAAAGTATTCTTCTCTGGAGAAGGCATCCTGTTTTCCATCAACATCTTCGGCATCAAAGTTGTCGGACATAAAGACGGGTTCATGGAAGGACTTATGATAGGAAGCAGAATCATAGGCGCAGTATCAGTCGTTGCAGTCATGGGATTCTCCACGCCGTTTACTGAATTCATGGCAGGCCTTTCATGGCTGAGGGTTCCAAAGGGTTTTATAGAAATATTGATGTTTGCCTACAGATATATCTTTGTGCTTCTTGAAGATGCGATGGTCATTTACAATGCGCAGAAAAACCGCCTCGGCTACTCAAACATAAGGCGGGGATTGAGTTCATTCGGCACTCTGTCAGGCTCTTTGATTCTTAAGGCATTTGATCACAGCCGGAATATTACTGTATCAATGATTCAAAGGGGCTATGACGGCAATATCCCCATGTTAAGACACAAGCCATTTAAGTCTTCTGAGATTATAGTTTCACTTCTATTTATCATTGCCATGGGGGTTGTATGGAAGATTTAATCAGAATACAGAATGCAGAGCATATCCCCCCCGCCCATCCCTCCCCCTCGATGGGGGATGGTAAGGGAGAGGGTGAAAATTCGGATCCCGGACTCTGTGCTCTGGGTTCTGAGATAAGACTATCAGTCAAGATAGATTCCTTTAAATATCCGGATGGGACCGCAGCACTGTCCGATATAAGCTTTGAGACAAGAAGAGGCGAATTTATTGGAATACTGGGGGCAAATGGCTCAGGAAAGACGACCCTCTTAAAGATCATGGATGGGTTGATGAAAGACTTTGAAGGCGGCGTCCACCTTGATGGTGTTAACATCAGGAAACTCTCTCCAAAGGAGATATATAAAAAGGTTGGTCTTGTCTTTCAAAACCCTGATGACCAGCTCTTTGCAACAACCCTTTTTGAGGATGCTGCCTTTGGTCCTATAAATATGGGGATCGGCACTAAAGAGGTTGAAATACGGGTCTTAACTGCCTTACAAGAGGTTGAACTTCAAGGGCTTGAAAAGAAATCCATCCATAACCTAAGCTTTGGGCAGAGGAAAAGGGCCTGCATCGCCGGGCTCCTTGCCATGGGTCATGAAATTTTATTGCTCGATGAGCCGACTGCCGGGCTTGACCCCATGGGTGAATATAAGATGATGCGTCTTCTTAGAAAGCTTAATAAGGATAATGGCGTAACGATCGTCATGGCCACCCACAGCGTTGACCTCGTCCCCTTGTTTCTTGACAGGCTGTATATTTTAAGCAAAGGTTATCTGGTAAGGGGCGGCACTCCTGAAGATGTATTCACAGCGCCTGAGGAGATGTCAAATGTCAAGCTCAGGCTTCCTCAAATCGCCGAGCTGATTTACCGTCTCAAACATGAGGACAGTTTACCGTTTGAGAAAATCCCGCTCACCATCGGCGAGGCTCGAAGGGAGATCATAAAGATCATGCAGAATTCAAGATCCATGGTTTAAATTTTGGGATCATCTCTAAAAGAGTGGGTGAAAACATCAGGGGTCAAGGGGTCCAGGATTCCAGGGGTCAAGTGAAGTGCTAAGAACATAAGGGGCCGAGGGTTATAGGGTTCCAGTGTTTTTCTCCGGAGATTTTGCTTGCGTTTCAGTATTTCACTTGAACCCTTGACCCCAAGATACGTTAGTGTAGTAGCCGTCGCAGACGGTCCCGGCCCGGCAAAAATAGATTCAAGGAGATGCCGGGATCTAACGACAAAAATAGAGAAAAGCGGGGCACGCGAAGCGTAACCCTTCTTACCCACTATGTGGGAGAAGAACCTATTTTACAAGAAAGGAGGTGAAAAGATATGACTAAAAAGACCAAAGCCGAGAATAAAAAAACCCGGAACAGCAAAAAGCCAAGCGCTGTCTCTTATCACCTGAAGTGCGCCAAGACAGCCAATGGGCTCACTCATTTTGTTATGTACGGCGATGTGCCGAAAAAGAAGATGCCTCTGTAGAAAAAGTTTAAGCGGTTCAAGCGGGTTAAACCGCTTGAACCGCCAAAGTTGATATTAAGGTTCTCGTAATAGAAACGACATCATATCGAAAATCCCTCCTGACCTCCCTTTTTCAAAGGGAGGAATTCCCCCTCTTTGGAAAAGAGGGGCAAGGGGAGATTTTATGAACCATGTTCATTCTATTTCGAGACTATTAATAAGTTGCCTGAACTATTTATTATAGGAAAGGAATTCAAACGCATGAACAACAACAACCGCGTCATCTCTTTTTCCGACATTGATGCTGACTGGAAGCTGGCCCTTGATGCCGACAATGTCTTCTGGGGGGTTATTCCGAAAAAGGTTGACGGCGCCTTTATGATGCCTGATGACCTGATAACTCTGTATCAGAAGGAGAGAGAGCATCTTGACAAGGAGCTTTATGATTTCAGATTCAATGCGGATTTAAATTGCATATACATTGACCCTACCGACAGATGCAATGCCGACTGCCCTTACTGTTACATCCCGTCAAGGATAAGAAAAAAGGGCACACAGATGACAGGTGGAGAGCTTGATACCGTGTTGACAAAGATTGCCGCGCATTTCAAGACTTCATCCAAAAAACCGGTCATTGTCTTCCATGCTGCAGAACCGCTTCTGGTAAAAGGCATCCTGTTTAATGCAATAGACAGGTTCCACAAAGAACTTCTTTTCGGCATTCAGACCAATGCTCTCCTTCTTGAAAAAGAGGATGTTGAGTTTATGAAAAAACACAGAATGGGCGTCGGCATATCCCTTGACGCCCCTGAAGCGGATATCAATAACGTTTCACGGGCAACGACAAGAGGAAACGGCAACTTTGAGAAAGCAGTGCAGGCCATAGACTGGTTTGACGGTTATGAGGGATTGAATGTCATTTCAACCGTCACTAAATTCAATGTTCATAGACTTTCCGACCACGTGAGGTTTCTTCACAAGAAAAAGGTCCCCTGTGTGCTTCTCAATCCGGTAAGAGTGACAAGGAAGCCCGCATTGAAACTGAAACCGGACCAAAAGGTATTCGCGGAAAATCTCATGGACGCTGTTGATACGGCAATGGATTTATCAATAAAATCCGGACGGCAGATTGTTGTGGGGAACTTTTCCAACGTTATTCTCGCCATCATATCGCCGTCTGCCAGACGGATGATGTGTGATATTTCTCCATGCGGAGGCGGCCGTACCTTTCTCACGATCACGGCCGGCGGCGACATGGTCCCCTGCGGAGAATTTATCGGTTCCAAGGAATTTTCAGGCGGGAATATCTTTAATACGACGATTTCAAAGGCCATAAACTCAAAACCTTTTAAGGAAATACGTTCAAGGACCGTGGAAAAGATTGAAGAATGTAATACCTGCGACTTCAGACATATATGCGGCTCGCCCTGCCCGGCTGAAATGCACGCCCGCGGCAATATGTACAAAAAGGCGGAGTTTTGTGATTTTTATAAAGAGATCATAAGGCATGCCTTTAAATTGATTGCTGAAGACAAAGTTGAATATCTCCTGCGTAAAGATTCATTGGCACATATGCAATATGAGTATCAGTATAAATGAAAAATGATGAAGTCTCGGACAGGCCGCTCCGCAAAGGATACACCACAGGCGCCTGTGCCGCGGCCGCGGCCAAGAGCGCGGCACTGGTCCTGGTGACCGGGGTACCGGTCTACCGGATAGAGATTGATCTCCCCGCGGGAGGGTCGGTCGTGCTTCCGGTTAAGACCCTAAGGTGCGATGACCTGACGGCCTCCTGTTCCGTGGTCAAGGATGCGGGGGACGATCCGGACGTGACCCACGGTGCGGAGATCATGGCCAGGGTCCGCAAAGCACCGGGCGAAGCGGATCAGAAAGGATATGAACTCACGATAGCGGGAGGTGAAGGGGTCGGCCGGGTGACCAAGCCGGGTCTCCCCATTGCGGTCGGGGAGTGGGCCATCAATCCGGTGCCCAGGTCCATGATTGCAAATGAAGTGACCCAGGTCTTGAGGCACTTCTCAAAGAAGTGCCAGGGCGTCCGGTTTGAAGTGACCATTGAGGTGCCGGAAGGCAAAAACCTTGCTGAAAAGACCCTGAACCCCCGGCTGGGGATTCTGGGCGGGATCTCGATTCTGGGGACCACGGGGATCGTGGAGCCCCTCTCCCACAAGGCATGGGAAGAGACCATTGCCGCGCAGATCCAAGTGGCCGTGGCCTGCGGGAATCAAGCGGTGGTCCTGACTCCGGGCCGGTCCAGCGAGAAGGCGGCCGAGGCGCTCCTGCCGGGCCTTCCCTCGGAGGTCTTTGTACAGATGGGGGACTTTGTGGGCGCATCTCTTCGGCTGTGTTCAGACCAGGGAGTTTCCGAGGTGACCGTGGTGGCCATGCCCGGCAAGATGTCCAAGATCGCCATGGGGTATGAGGACACGCATTACAAGGCCTCGGAATTGAGATTTGACGTTCTGGGTTCCTGGGCCGTGGGCCTCGGGATGGACGAAGGTTCTGTGCAGAGGGTCATTCATGCCAACACCAGCCGGGAGATCTGGGAAATCCTGCCTGAAGATTCACCTCTGTATAATGAGATCTGCCGTCGGGCCAGGGAGAGCTGTGAATCCCTCTCGAGCGGCAAGGTCAGGGTAAAGACCGTGCTGATCGGATACGACGGGAAGGTGCTGGCGGACACGATGGGATTTGAGATTTGAAATTTTAAATTTGAGATAAGGGATTTGTGATGTCAAATTTCAAATCTTAAATTTCAAATCGCCCAAAGAGCGGAGCAAAATGAGACCAGGAAAGAGACTCCATCCGATCCAGATCATAGGTGTGGGACTCAAGGGACCGGAGGGGCTGTGTCCCGAGGTGCTGGATCGAATCCAACAGGCGGACCTGCTGGTCGGTGGGAGAAAGATCCTGCAGGGTTTCAGGGGATTCCCCGGCCAGAGGTTTTCGCTGGATGGGCATCTCAAGGGGCTTGACAGCAAGATCCATCATGCCGTCAAACTCGGGAAGAGGGTGGTGGTGCTGACCTCGGGCGATCCCAATTTCTTCGGGATTGCGAGGTTCCTTTTCAAGTCTTTCCGGCCTGAAGAGATGGAGATCCATCCCCATGTGAGCTCCATGCAGCTCGCCTTTGCACGGGTCCGGATCCCCTGGGACGATGCGGCTTTTGCCTCGGCCCATGGACGGGATCTCCTCTCGGTGATTCATACGGTCAGGAGCCGCACCAAGGTGGCCGTGCTCACGGATCCGAAGAACCATCCGTCGCGGATCGCGAGGGCCTTGCTGAAAGCCGGTCTTCCGGACACGACGGTCTATGTCTGCAGCCGGTTGGGAGGACCGGATGAGAAGGTCTGGCAGGGGAACCTCTCTTCACTGACCGGGAAGCGGTTTCCCGATCTGAACGTGATGATTATCCTGAACGACCGGGCCGGGGAGGAGGGATTCGGGATCCCGGATCATGTCTTGGCCCACGACAAGGGGATGATCACCCGGTCCGAGGTCAGGGCCGTGACCCTTGGGAAGCTCAGGATCGGGCCGGGCCATATCCTCTGGGACGTGGGCGCCGGATCCGGTTCGGTCTCGATCGAGGCCGCCAGGCTGGCCCGGGGGGTTACGGTCTATGCCGTGGAGAAGTCGGCCAAGCGGATCTCCATGCTGAAACGGAACATTCTGCGCTTCGGGTCCGGGAATATCCGAGTCGTCCGGGGTGAGGCCCCTTCCGTGCTCAAGGGGCTTGCCGATCCTGACCGGGTCTTCATCGGCGGAAGCGGCGGGCATCTGGAAGAGATCCTCAGGAACGCGGTCCGGAGGCTTTGTCCAGGCGGGAGGATCGTGGTCAATGCCGTGACCCTGGAGACCCTGCACCAGACCGTGGCGTTCCTGAAGAAACGGGGACTCTCTCTTGATGTGGTCTCGGTCCAGATCGGCCGGGGGCACGACCTCAAGGGAAAGGTCATGATGCAGGCGGAAAATCCCGTGTTCATCATCTCGGCCGATGGCTCGTAGAGCGGAAAAGAATAATTTATTATAAATAAAAAATTATATGGAAGAACATGTCTAAACTTCAAAGGACATTTTACGGTATCGGCGTGGGGCCGGGGGATCCGGAACTTCTGACCCTCAAGGGAGCCCGGATCCTTCAGCAGGTGCCGGTCATCTTTTGCCCGGAGGCGAGATCCGATTCGGGGAGCCACGCATTCGAAGTCGTGAAGAAGATTTTAAATCCGGCGTGGCAGAAGGTAGAATTCCTTTCCTTTCCCATGAAGAGGGAACCCGAGGTTTTGGAAAAAGTATGGATGGATGCCGTGGAAAAGATTTATCATGTCCTTTCCAAAGGCAGCGACGCGGCATTTCTTACTCTGGGCGATCCCCTGCTTTACAGCACCTTTGGGTATGTCCTCGGCCGGATGCAGAAGCAGCATCCGGATGTGACCTGCAAGATCATCCCGGGGGTCAGTTCGATCACGGCCTCGGCGGCGGCGGCCCAAGTCCCCCTGGCCCGTACCGGAGGACGTGTCCTGATCCTCCCTGCGACTTACAGAATGGACGAGATCCGTGAGGCGCTGGAGAAGTACGAGACCGTGGTCCTGATCAAGGTCCACCGTGTGCTTGGAGAAGTGATCGAACTTCTCAGGGAGATGGGGATGATGGACCGGGCCGTCCTGGTCTCCCGGTGCGGGACCCCGGAGGAGAAGATTTACCGGGACCTTTCGGCAGTAAATCCTGATCAAGTGGACTACCTTTCCACCTTGATCGTGACATCTCAACACGAATGAAAAACCTATTGCCACAGAGAACACAGAGCTCTGTGGGCTCTGTGGCAGAGAGTTTACCACTGTGTAGTGGGCGAGAGATGAGGGGGATTGACGAATGTCTAAGGTCTATTTTGTGGGGGCCGGGCCCGGAGACCCGGAACTCCTGACCCTGCGGGCCAGGCGGCTGATCTCTGAAGCGGATACCATCCTCTATGCGGGCTCACTCGTCAATCCCGACATCCTGAAATGGGCCAAAGAGGGGGCCAGGATCCAAGACACCGCTAAGATGACCCTCGAAGAGATCATCAAGGCCATGGTGGCCGATGCGCTACAAGGGCGCCAGGTGGTCCGCATCCATTCCGGGGACCCGTCCATCTATGGAGCGATCTTCGAGCAGATGGTGGAACTGGAGAAATACCGGATCTCCTTTGATATGGTGCCCGGGGTGAGTTCATGGTCAGCGGCCGCAGCGGCCCTGCGCCAGGAACTGACTCTTCCCAACATCTCCCAGACCGTGATCCTGACGAGGCGGGGCGGGAGGACGCCGGTCCCTCAGAAAGAGCGCCTTTCCCTGCTCGCAAGCCACAACGCCACCATGGTGATCTTCCTCAGTATGGGGATGATCCGGGAGGTGGTTTCGGAACTCATGGAGCATTACCGAGGGGATACGCCGGCGGCCGTGGTCTATCGAGCCACGTGGCCGGACCAGAAGATCCTCCGGGGGGAACTCTCGGAGATCGCAGGGCAGACGGAGCGGGAGGGGATCAAACGCCAGGCCCTGATCATTGTGGGAGACGTCCTGGATCCGATCCTCCGCTCCATGGAGAGCGCACCCCGGTCCCTGCTCTATGATGAAGACTTTTCACACGGGTACCGGGAGGCCCAGGGAGAAGATGAAAACTGAAGCTGACATAGCCGTATTGTCCGTGACCAGGAACGGCAGGGAGATCGGGAAACGTCTATGCGAAGCACTTCCCGCATGCCATGGTTATACGCTCTCAAACCTTGCAGGGGAAGGTGAGAACCTCATCCCCTTTGATCCGCCGCTTTCGGATCTGGTCGCAAGGATCTGGGGCCGGTACCGCTCGATGATTTTTGTCATGGCCGCCGGGATCGTGGTACGAGTGATTGCTCCCCTGCTTGAGGACAAGCGCACGGATCCGGCGGTCCTGGTCATCGACGAGAAGGGAGAGCATGTCATCAGCCTCGTATCCGGGCATGTCGGTGGAGCCAATGCCCTCTGCAGGAAGGCCGCGCAAGCCATCGGGGCCGATCCCGTGATTACCACGGCCACGGACCTCTCCGGTTTTCCGGCTGTGGAACTCTGGGCCGGGGAGATGGGCCTTGCGGTCGAAAATCCTGAGGCCGTCAAGAAGATCAACGCCTCTCTTGTAAACGGTTTATGTGTGGGGATCTTCAGGGAGGGGGTTCCGTGGATTGGGGATGCGGACGGCTCGTGGGTCTCTTTTGATACCCTGGAGGGGCTTCTTGGTTCGTCATGTGAAGCCCGAATCATCGTCAGCAGCCGGAGGATCAGGCAAGTGGAACAGGACCCCGGGACCCTCATCCTCCGGCCGAGGAACCTGGTCCTGGGGATCGGGTGCAACCGGGGGACCTCCGGGACGGAGATCCATGAGGTGGTTACGGAGCTCCTGAAACGGGAGGGATTTGCCCTGCAGTCCGTGGGGCGGATCGCCACCATCGATGTGAAAAAGGATGAGGCCGGGCTCCTGAATTTTGCGGCGAAGCTCGGCGTTCCTCTGGTCTTCTATACCAGAGATGAACTCAATGCCATGCCGGACGGCTCGGGCCCTTCGGTATGGGCAGAGAAGGAATTGGGGGTAAAAGGGGTATGCGAACAGGCGGCCATGAAAGGCGCAGGCGCGGATTCACTTGTGATTTCGAAGGCCGTATCCGGCAATGTGACGGCGGCGCTGGCCGAGTCAAGGGGCGCCTCTACCTCGTAGGGATCGGACCCGGAGACCTGGACCAGATGACCGGCCGAGCCAGGGAGGTCCTGGACGAGTGCGAGGTGATTGTCGGGTACCGGACCTATCTGCGCCTCCTCTCCAATGCATTTCCCGGGAAAGAGTTCCGGGAATCGGGGATGAGGAGTGAGATCAAACGGTGCGAGGAGGCGGTGCGGGAGACTTTTTTCGGGCGCAGGGTGGCATTGATCTCGAGTGGGGACGCCGGGGTCTACGGTATGGCCGGACCGGCGCTGGAGATGATCCATGACCTGCAACGGGATTATCCGCGGTCCAAGATCTACCTGGAGGTGGTCCCAGGGGTCACGGCCGGGCAGGCCGCGGCGAGCCTTCTGGGCGCGCCTCTTATGAACGATTATGCCGTGATCTCTCTCAGTGATCTGTTAACGGATTGGGAGACCATCCAAAAGAGACTTCATGCCGCAGCCCAAGGTGATTTTGTGATTGTCTTGATCAATCCCAAGAGCAAGGGAAGAACAGAACAAATTGTTGAGGCCCGGAAGATTATTCGAGAGTCAAGAAGCGGGGATGTCCCGGTAGGCCTGGTGCGCTCGGCCCTGCGGGGAGAGAGCAGGATCGTGATCGCAGACCTCGACCATATGCTCGATCACGAGATCGATATGCTGACCACCGTGATCATCGGAAACTCGGACACCAAAAAGTTCGGAGAGGTTTTGGTTACGAGTCGGGGGTATCGGACAGAAGGCAGATGACGGACGACAGAAGACAGATCAATCAGTAGACAGTAGGCGGTAGACAAAAAATCAGGGGACAGAATATAAGGGAAAACCAGTGTGTAAATCCATCATGATCCAGGGGACGGCTTCCCATGTGGGGAAGAGCATTGTGGTGACGGCCCTTTGTCGGATCTTTTCGGACATGGGAGTGAAGGTCGCTCCTTTTAAGGCCCAGAATATGGCCTTGAACTCTTTTATCACCAAAGACGGCAAAGAGATCGGAAGGGCTCAGGCTGTGCAAGCCGAGGCTGCAAGGATCGATCCCTGTGTGGAGATGAACCCGATCCTCTTGAAACCGACCACGGATTTAGGTTCGCAGGTCATTTTTATGGGGAGACCTGTGGGGAACGCAAAGGCACGGGAATATTATGCCATGAAGGAGAGGGCTCTCGATGTCATTCGGGAGGCTTATGAATCCCTCTGTGAGCGGTTCGATCTGATTGTTCTGGAAGGGGCGGGCAGTCCTGCCGAGATCAATCTCGCTGAGCAGGATATTGTTAACATGCGGATGGCCGAATTGGCCGACGCCCCGGTGATCCTGGTTTCTGATATTGACCGGGGCGGGGTTTTTGCTTCTTTGATCGGGACCATGGCCCTGCTGAAGGATCAACAAAGAGAACGGGTCAGAGGGTTTCTCATCAATAAGTTCCGCGGTGATCGGAGTCTTCTCGCTCCGGGGTTGAAGCAAATAGAGGAGCGGACCGGGAAACCCGTGTTCGGTGTGCTCCCTTACATAAGAGATCTCCGTATCGAACAGGAAGACAGTGTGGCCCTGTCGGAGAAAAGGAGCAGAAGCATGGAACCGGATGGTAAGGTCCGTGTCGGGGTGGTCAGACTGCCTCGCCTATCCAACTACACGGACCTGGATCCCCTGGAAGGAGATCCGGGCATGGACGTCATCTATGTCGATGACAAGGAAACCATTCGTGGACTGGATGTGGTGATCATCCCGGGGAGCAAAGATACGATCGGGGATCTCCGATATTTGAAAGAGACGGGTATGGCCCATGCGATCTGTGATTATTCAAATAACGGGGGCCAGGTCATCGGTCTCTGCGGCGGTTTTCAGATGCTCGGTAAGACCATTGAAGATCCTCATGGAGTGGAGAGCGCAAAGAGTGCAGAAGCCGGTCTTGGGCTTCTTCCTGTGGAGACCGTTCTGGCATGGGGAAAAGTTACGGCTCAAGTCCAAGCTGTGTCCATGGATGGTCTCCCGAATCTGACCGGATATGAGATTCATATGGGGAAGAGCATTCGTTTGAATGGATGTTCGGGCATGTTTCGCATCACCAAGAGGAATGGCCGGTCAGTGGATGAGGAGGATGGGGCACAGAGTTCGAAGGGGAATGTCTGGGGGACCTATATCCACGGTATATTCGAAAATGCTCCCATCCGACGGCGGCTTTTGGATTCGATCCGGAAAGACCACCACGCATGCAGCAGCGAACTGACCGATTATCATGAGTTGAAATCCCGTGAGTTTGCTCGTCTGGCCGGCCTCTTCCGGGAGTATGTGGATATGGATGCCATCTTGCAAGCGGCTGGATTGGGATAGTTTGTCATGGCTGATATGAGTTCTGATACGGCGCTTTTCTGGGACGAGTCCTTTCTCTGGGCACTGGTATCCTACAAGAGCCTGCGATGTCTCGGGGCCGGGTTTTCCCTTGTCAGCTCCGAGGAAATAAGGGCCGGAAGGCTTGATGAGTTTAAGGCGCTCTTCGTCCCCGGAGGATGGGCCTCTAACAAAATGAGGGCCTTGGGCAGGGATGGGGCGGAAGGCATAAGGAGATTTGTAGCTTCCGGCGGCTCATACATCGGGATATGCGGTGGCGCCGGACTTGCAACAGCCGAGGGGCTCGGACTTCTGGACATACGGAGAAAGCCTCTGAAGCAGAGGGTACCCAGCCTCTCAGGCCGTATACAGATAAAGACAGAAGGCCATGCCCTCTGGGAGGGCTTGAAAGAGCCCTTATTCACAATCTGGTGGCCATCCCAATTCGTTATAAAGGAGGGCGGAATGAGGACCCTGGCCTCGTTCGAGCAAGCTTCAGACGATGCCTTCAGTTCCGACCTCAACGTCGGAGATATGAAGTCCTGCGGATGGGAGACCATTGAGAAGGCATATGGCATAAACCTGAATCCCGAAAGGATGGAGGGCGACCCGCTTGTGGTCGAAGGTCTCTATGGCAGAGGGAAAGTTTTCGCTTCGCTCCTGCACTTCGATACCCCCGGCGACGAAAACGGGGAGCTGGCGCTCAGGAACCTCTGGAAGCATCTCGGGCTTGCCTTAGGTGTCCCGCGTGTCCTCAAAGATACTCCCCCTGCGGGAGCGCTTTATAACGCTGTGGAGGATCTCTTCAAGTTCGGGAAGCGGAACTTCCTCTGGTTTGAGAGAAGCCCCTTTATACAATGGCGAAGGGGGATAAGGGGTTGGGAATATTACACACTTTTTAGGATGGTCAGGGAACTCGCTGTGCTCTATGGGGAGGGAACTGATGAGCCCGGTGGTCTTGCAGAGGACGTGAGGGATTTTGTATCAAAGGCGGGGAGGCTTCTCAAACTTGAAAGGCAGGTACTCCAGCGAGGGGAGGCGATCACCTTCTCAAAGACCTCCGACAGTGAGATAAAGGCCCTGCGTTCCAGGATGTTCTCGGATCGCAAGAGCTACGGAGGACTCTTCAAGTCGATAATCGACAGAATCGATACGCTGATATTCAAGCGCCTGATAGATGTTCATGCCGGCAATTAGGAATTGAATGATGACGCCTTTGGCTCTGATTGCTGCCTGCTTCCTGGACCTGATCTTCGGCGATCCAGAGGGGTTCCCGCACCCCGTGGTCCTGATGGGGAGGCTCATCGCCGGACTGGAAGGTTTTGCACGAAGCATTACGCATTCATCGCAAGGGAGACGCCTGGCCGGTATCATGATCACACTGTTTCTGGTTTTTCTGTGTTACGGGCTGAGCCTCCTGCTGATACACGGGGCCGCCGGGATTCACCCTGTTCTGGGATGGGGAGTTGCCGTATTTCTGGCCTACACCACTCTGTCTGCAAGAAGCCTGCACCAGGAGGCAGACAGGGTCAAAAGATGTCTGGAACAAGGCCGCATAGAGGAGGCCCGCAGGTTCCTCTCCGGGATCGTAGGGAGAGAGACGCAGGATCTTACGGAGCAGGAGATCATCCGCGCTGCGGTCGAGACTGTGAGCGAGAACACCTCGGATGGGGTCATCGCCCCTCTTTTTTATCTGCTCATCGGAGGGCCGCCCGCGGCCATGGCCTACAAGGCCGTCAGCACGCTGGATTCCATGCTGGGATACAAGCACGAACATTTCCGGGATCTCGGGTGGTTTCCAGCTCGGTTTGATGACTTTGCGAACTTTATTCCAGCCAGGATCACGGGCCTGCTCATGGTACTGGGCTCCCTTTTCTTGAATCTCTCGGCGCCGGGGGCTTTGCGGATCATGCGGCGGGATGGGAGAAAACACGACAGCCCCAATGCGGGGATTCCCGAGGCGGCTGCAGCCGGTGCGCTGGGCGTGCAGCTCGGCGGTACGAATGTCTACATGGGGGCGGCGAGGCCGAAGCTTCATCTCGGCGACCCCAAAAGGCCACTCCACGTGAAGTGTATCCGGGAGGCCGTCTCCCTGATGTATGCGAGCTCTTTGTTAATGATCGCTTTCTCGGTTTTCATCCGGTTCCTTCTTTCTCACTAAGTGGTCCTGTTCGTAAATATGGTGAAGTACCGAGAGGGTCGTAGGGCGGTCTCATCAAGGCGCGCGACTGAGGCGTACCCCTCTGGTACACCACAAGGAGCGGAACGCCGAGGAGACCGCCCTACGGCAATCGAATGCCACCGTATTTACGAATAGGGCCACTAAGCAAGCATTCAGCGGTCTGCTACTTGTACTCGGTATACCGGTGCACTCAGTGTGTCGTTTGGGTGAAAGGAGGTGATGGACTTTTTACGAAGCCGTAAAGTTTTATTGAAGTTTTTTATCCACTAACATGGATGGGTTAAAGGAAGTGGGGTGTGAATCCCCCGCTGTTCCGCAGCCGTGATGGGAGCGAAATTCCAGCAGACCACTGCCATGGGTAATACCATGATGGGAAGGTGGGAAAGTAGAGAGCCCGAAGCCGGAAGACTTGCCCTCCTGAATGTCCTCGCGAAAGGAGACGAAAATGGTATACGTGCTTTGGAATCGACTCTGTTTCATTTGTTTGGTGTTTTCTCGATTCATCCGACCAGAAAAAAGGGTTCCTCTCGGAGTTGCATCGTCTGATAGAAATCGGGAGGCCGGTGGTGTCATTCTTGCCTTGCTCATGACCCTGGTCATGACCATACCTGAAGGAGCGGTTGCAGCGGATGAACAAGGGGTTATGGAAAAAGACATGGGTGAGATTGTTGTGACGGCCACCCGGTATGAGGAGCAACTGTCCGATATTCCTGCCTACGTCACGGTGATTACCGAAGAGGATATACGCCATTCCACGGCGCAGAACATCCCGGACCTTCTGCGGAATGAAGTGGGGATCAAGGTGAACGATATTAACGGGAGCAGAAGATATTATACCGTCGATATACGGGGATTCGGAGAGACCGCCGGCTGCAATACCCTGGTTCTGGTCGATGGCAGACGGGTGAACCAGGACGACCTGAGCGGGACCGATTGGACCCAGATCCCCCTCGACAGGGCAGCGAGAATTGAAATCATTCGCGGCGGGAGCGGGAGCGTACTCTACGGAGACAATGCATCGGGAGGCGTGATCAATATCATCACCAAGGAAGGGGACCGTTCCCATGGCAAGGTGGAAGGGGATGTCGGAAGTTATGGCACCTATGAAAGCAGCGCCGACCTGAGCGGTCGGGAGGATGGTCTATCCTACGCCTTTTCCGGAAGCACGTTGAAGTCTGACGGGTACCGGGATAACAGCGACACACGCGCCAAGGACGCAGGTGTTAACCTCGCCTATGATTTCAATGATAAGATGCGGATTCATCTGAACAGCGGATTCCACAAGGATAACTCAAGTCTGCCCGGGGCGTTGACGCAAAGCGATTTTGCATCCGGCCTCTCCAGAACAGATACGACCACGCCCCACGACTTCGCCGATGTGGAGGATTATTATCTACATGGAGGGCCGGAGATCTATTTTGGGGATGGGAGTCTTTTTAAAGTCGACGCTTCATTCAGAGACAGGGATTCCAATGCCTTTGCCTCTTTTACAGGCGGGGAGTACACCGGTAAGACAGAAATAAAAACTGTGGCTTTAACACCCCAGGTCCTCTTGAAGAACAAATGGGAAAACCTTGGGAACAGCCTGACCCTCGGTTTCGATTATCAGGATATTGATGAGGATATCGCGAATAGTAGTCTTTTTTTTGGAACTTCCTCTACGGGCAAGTTTGCCTTTGAAAAAAAGCATTACGGATATTATCTGCACGATGAGTTGGCTCCCACAGACCATCTCTCTTTCTCCGGAGGATACCGCTACGACAAGGCGGATTTCGAATTCCAGCCCAGCACGCCAAAGAAGACCTCAACCGATGAGAACTCGGTAACGGCGGGGATGAACTATACCTATGGCAAAAAATCCTATGCCTATCTCAGCAGTTCCAGGAGTTTCCGGTATCCGTTGTTTGATGAGTTCTTCAGTTTCTTCACGAATACCATAGACCAAAACCTGAAGCCTCAGAGCACAAAAAATTACGAATTGGGACTTCGGCACTATCTGTCGGACAAGGCTTACGTGCATATCAATGTCTATCGGCTGGACACGGATGACGAAATCTTTTTTAACCCAGGGACCTTCGCAAATGAGAACCTGGACGGCAAGACCCGCCGGGACGGTTTGGAAGCCACGTTCCATGCTGAGCCGACAAAATGGTTGACCGTGAATGGGGGTTATACCTATCTGGTTGCGGCCATTGAGGATGGGCAGTTCATGGGCAAGAAGATCCCCGACGTGCCGAAACATAAGGCCACTTTGGGGACCACGCTTTCGCTCGGTGGCGGATTTTCCATAGCGCTGAATGGAATCTATGTGGGCAAGCGTCCCTTTATCAGTGATTTTGCCAATGCCTTCGATAACCAGGACGATTATGTGGTGCTCAATGCAAAACTGAAATATGTCTGGAAGTTTATCACCGCGTTTTTTGATATCAACAACCTGACCAATAATGACTATTCTGAATACGGAGTTTTGAGGACCTTTCCGGTGGAAAAGGCATTTTATCCGTCACCGAAGATCAACGTCCTCTTGGGTATCTCTGCGGAGTTCTGAGAGGTTCTGAGAAGATATGAGACGGATATTTTTTTACACGCTGATCTGTTTATCCCTTTCCGGTGGAGCCTTTGCTGCTCCGCCGGAAAGGATCATATCTCTGGCCCCCAATCTGACCGAGATCCTCTATGCCATGGGTCTGGAAGAGAGGATTGTGGGTGTGACCAGCTATTGTGATCAGCCCCCTCGAGCCAAAGACAAACCCAAGATCGGCGGCATGTCGAACCCGTCTCTTGAAGCCGTGGTCTCCTTGAGGCCGGACATGGTCGTCATGACCACAGACGGCAATCCCAGGGAGTTCGAGGTGAAGATGAGGAATCTTCATCAGAGGACCTATGTGTTTCAGGCGAGACAAATCTCGGAGCTCCCCCAGGGGATTCGGGACCTTGGAGCGGCCCTTGGGGCCGAAGAGCAGGCCCTTGCCCTGGCCCTGAGGATCCAGGACGCATTAGACCGGATGAGGGCCGGGGGGAGTGCGCAGTCCCCAAAAAGGAAGGCCCTCTTCATCGTCTGGCCTGAGCCTATGATTGTAGCCGGACCGTGGACGGCCATGGATGATGCACTGCATCTATTGGGCTTGGAGAATATCGCCCATGATGTCAAGACCAAATACCCCAAGTATTCGGTGGAAGAGATCATCCACCGCAATCCGGATGTGATCTTTATCGGCAAGGGGCACGGGAACATGCAGGAGGTTTCCAAAGGCCTTCTTCAAAAACTTCGTATGCTCGATGCCGTCAAAAAGGGAAGAGTCTATTTCACGGGGGACGCCCTCTACCGGTTGGGGCCAAGGGTCATCGATGGGATTGAAGAACTGTCAGGCTATCTGAACAGGGAGTAGGGCAGGGTCATGAAGAAGCAGACCTTATGGATGATCATCGGGTCCGTATGCCTCGCGGTGCTCTCTCTTTGCGTGGGGCCGAAATGGATCAATCCCCTGCAGATGGATGAGGTCTCGCGGCAGATCCTGCTCTCGATCCGTCTTCCCCGCGTGATCCTTTCCCTGCTCATGGGAGGGGCATTGGGTGCATCCGGTGCGGTGCTTCAGGGGATACTGAGGAATCCCCTTGCGGATCCATACATCCTCGGCATCTCGAGCGGCGCGGCCCTCCTCGCCGCACTCGGCCTCTTGCTTGGGAGCACAGCCTTCGGATTTTTCACCATCCCTGTCTTTGCCTTTGTGGGGGCCGTACTCACAGGGATCGCCGTGGGGGCCATGGGCTACAGAAGGGGCGGGTTGTGGCCGGAAAGGCTGCTGCTGGCCGGCGTGGGAGTTGGGTTTCTCTTTTCGTCCCTGCTCATGCTCATGATGTCTCTTTCATCCGATGAGGGGATGAGGCGGGCCATTCTCTGGATCTTCGGTGATCTGGCCATGGCCGACTGGTCGTTGATCCCCTACGGGTTTGTTCTGATATTGATCGGCCTGATCCTCTCTCTGTGGAGGGCCAAGGGGTTGAATGCGCTCATGCTGGGAGATGATATCGCCCACAGTCTTGGGTTCAATCCGGGCCGGGAGAGATGGATCCTCTTTCTGGCCGTGGGGTTGATGACGGCCGCTTCGGTCTCCATGGGCGGTGTGGTCGGTTTTATCGGTCTCCTGGTGCCCCATATCATTCGATTTGTTGTGGGCTCCGACAACAGGGTCCTGATCCCCTTGTCCGTGGTTGCAGGCGGAGCTCTCCTCTGTACGGCCGATACCATCGGAAGAACGGCGGTTGCGCCTATGGAACTCCCGTCGGGGATCATCACGGCCGTTCTCGGCGCTCCTTATTTTCTTTATCTGCTGAAGCAGAAGGATATTCTCGGGGAATCATAGGAGCCGGGGAAGAAGAATGGGCATGCTCGATCTGTCGAATGTTTCCTTTTCCTACAATGGAGATCCCGCCATTGATAACCTGTGCCTTTCGGTTGAAAGCGGCGAGTTTATCGGTCTCATCGGTGCGAACGGATCGGGGAAATCCACGATCCTGAAACTCGCTGCCGGGACCCTCCGGCCCGGCGCAGGAGAGATCACCCTCTGGGGAAAGGCCATTCATCACTACAGAGATAGAGACCGGGCAAAACTGGTCAGCTATCTCCCGCAGATGCTGGACGTTCATGTGCCCTTCCGGGTGAATGAACTCGTCCGCATGGGGCTCTATCCCTATGACATCCCCCCGGACCTGACTCCGGATGAAGCCGTGGCCACGGTGGGGCTTGCGGACAAAGGAGATTCCCTGATCGGCGAACTGAGCGGCGGGGAGAGGAGGAGGGCCTTTCTCGCCATGACCCTGCTGCAGGGGGCCGGCATTCTTCTTCTGGATGAACCTCTGGCCAATCTGGATATCCGGTTCCAGATAGAATTGATGAGGCTCCTCAAGGATCTGAGGCATCAAAAGCATATATCCATCGTCATGGCCCTTCATGATATCAATCTGGCCTTTCAGTTCGATAAGGTCTATGTGGTCAAAGAGGGAAGGATCATCACAGAGGGGAGACCGCTTGAGACCATCACCCGTGATTTGCTGCGGGAGGCTTTTGATGTGGATGTCATGATCTATCATCATGAAAACGGCACGGTCTCGTTCGGGTTTGAACGGATGGAAGATAAGAATGGATTGCGATGATTGAAAACAGACGGCATCAGATATTTTCTATTGCAGGTTCCGTGCTCGTCCATCTGATCCTGATGGGTGCGATCTTTTCCACGGGCCTTGGCCGTATCACAGGCGGGCCCGGAACCATCAATGTCTTCATGGCGGATGGAAAGGACTCACTCATGATCGCAGATCCCGGCGGCCCGCAGGGTGGGACCATGAATCATGGATCTGAAAAGCAAAGCCGCTCGGCCATTCCCGGCAGAGACCTCAAGGCAGACCAGAAGAGGGAGTCAAAGTCGGTCAGGTCGGATCAACAAAATCCCCCCCAGGTTCCTGCTCCGTCTGTGATCAAAGCGACAATCATGGCCGGGGCGCCCGTCCGGCATGAAGAGGAGACCGAGGTTCAAGACCATGGGGACAAGGAGGCAAGGCCTCGGGATGCTGCCGTGGATTCCCTGGTCTCAAAGGGATCGGGGCAGGATATCGCGGGATTTGAAAAGGCGGATTTGGAAGGTCATGTGTCATTGGGTGCATTGTACTCCGGTGCGTTTGGCGGGAATAATGGACCCCGATTCCATGAGCAGGTCATGCCGGTCTATCCTGACTCTGCCAGACGGCGTGGAAAAGAGGATCAGGTGGTGCTCAAGCTGATGATCGATGAAACCGGACGCCTGACTCATATGGAAGTGATTGAGACGGCAGGATTCGGTTTTGATCAGGCGGCGGCCAAAGCGATCCGAGAGTCCACCTTTGTGCCGGCCAGAGTCAACGGGAACAATGTAAAATCCGAGGCATTGCTTACCGTGAGATTTGTGCTTCAGTAGGGAGATAATATTTCACCACAGAGTACACAGAGAAAAGCCTTTTCCGCCACCAAGGCACAAAGGCACTAAAAAAACTATTTAGCCACGAATTGGCACAAATAAACAACAGCCGTTTTTTTGTGTAGATTCGTGTTCATTCGTGGCAAAAAGGTTTTTTCTCTGTGTGCTCTGGTTCATCCTAACTTTTTTGCGGGATCAGTTATGAAACAACTACATGGTGGAAATCTCAGAGAGATATCGAGGCGGTACGGTGTCCCGGAGAAGGAGATCCTCGATTTTTCAGCGAATATCAATCCCCTGGGTACGCCCAAAACAGCGATCAAGGCCGTCCTGCAGGAGATGGACCGGCTGGTGCAATACCCGGAAACCGATGCGATGACCCTGAGGGAGACTCTATCTTCAAGGGACCGCATCCCGCCTGAGAATATCCTTGCGGGGAACGGGAGCACCGAATTCATCTATCTGATCCCAAGGGTGCTCCGCCCCAAGAGGGCGCTGATCCCCATGCCCTCCTATTCGGACTATGAGAGTGCCCTTTCCTTGGCCGGGTCTGCCGTGGTTCATTTTCCCCTCCGCAAGGAAGAGGCGTTCGCCCTCGATACGGACCGGTTCATCCAGCAGATGCAGAAGGATGTGGACCTGGTCCTGATCTGCAATCCCAACAACCCTACCGGCGGCTTGGTTCCTTGCGGTGAGATGAAAAAGATCCTTTCCGCGTCCGGAGACTCAAAGGTCACCCTTGTGATTGACGAGGCGTTCATGGACTTTGTCCTGGGCGAGTCGTTCCGGTTCCGGGTGACTGAATACGAGAATCTCCTGGTCCTCCGTTCGTTGACCAAGTTTTATGGGATACCGGGTCTCAGATCGGGCGCCTTGTACGGTTCTGAACCTCTCATGGAGAGGATCAGGATCCACCAGGAACCTTGGACGGTCAATCGCCTCTCCCAGGCGGCCGCAATCGCCGCACTCAGCGATGAAGCGTACCGCCAGGCTGCGGTCGCCCTGGTCCGCGAGCAAAGGGATTATCTGATTCATGAACTGGGCGGCATCCCCGGTGTCCGGGTCTTCCCTTCACAAGCAAACTTTCTGCTCATTGAGACCTCCCCTCCCCTCCCCGAACCGGAACGTCTCTTTGAGTCCCTGCTCCGGTCCGGGATCCTGGTGCGCAACTGCGCCTCATTCCCAGGCCTCGGTCCCGTTTTTTTCCGCGTGGCCGTACGGATGCACGAGGAAAACCTCCTCCTGATCCAGGCCATGAAAAAGGCGGTGCGTAAGCTGGCATGATTATTGAATATCCCAAATTTTGATGATTGCATCATCAAAAGTCAAGTTTTTATTGGATGTGGAAAGTATGGGTAAGAGATTCTATGGGAACGGAATCAGTAATTTTCTGCACAGCAGGTTTGGAGATGACGTCACTTTGCTTTGAGCGCAGGCCGGGAGGCCGGCAGCAGCCGTGAGGATCCCTGAAGCCTCCAGGGTTCCCTGTTCGGGGTGATATCCACGGTCCGGATCATGCTTTGCGGGCTGAGGTCAAGCTGGAAAGGATCCTGCGAGGGGAGCCGGTCCTCATCTCCCCGCACCCTGAGGGTGAAGAAGTAGGTGTCGTCTTCCCTGCCCACGTCCATCAGTTCATGTCCTAACATGTTACAGAAATGCTGCATCTCCCAAGGCATCTCGAGATCCGTGCTCCTCAGAATGATCTGCTGGCCGGGGATCATCCGGTCCACCAGGGCCCGTACCACGCAGACCTTGGGAACCATGACCGGGGCTTCCACGTCAACTTCCACGACAGCTCCGGTATCCTTCCTGACGAGTCTGGCTTTTCGGATCAGATATCGCACCAGTTTGCTAAGACTGAACTCCATTTAACGCTCTCTTTTCGGACGGGCACTCCCGTCGTTGTCTTTTACCGGATGCATGTCGAATATGAAGAATCGTACACCCTCAGCGCTCTTATCGTCAATCCGGCTGAAAAACTTTAAATCATATATTCAGGTTAGCATGGTTTTTATTTTGCGTAAAGGCCGCCGTTATGATAGCCTGCGTGAGACCGGTCATAAGTGGATGAAAAAACAGGCTTTTACTGAAATGATGAGGAGATCGGGATGAAAGATCTGGCGCAGAAAATCCAGCAGTTTGTCGAGGAGAGAGACTGGGATCGTTTCCATTCTCCCAAGAATCTTGCCATGGCCCTGTCGGTTGAGGCTGCTGAGGTTGTAGAACATTTCCAGTGGCTCACTGAGGCTGAGAGTATGGAACTCCCCGATGAGAAGCGAGCCGAGATCCGGGATGAATTAGGGGATGTTTTGATCTATCTCGTTCAACTTTCGAGGAAACTCGGCATTGATCTGGTAGATGCCGCCCATCGGAAGGTGGACAAGAATGCCCTGAAATATCCCAAGGAACGTGTCCGGGGGAAAGCGCTGAAATATTCGGAATACAAGGAGAGTTTTCCGGACCGGCATGAGAGGTGAACCCTTCCTCCACTGTTTGATTCGAAATTTCACCGGCCTGTGATATAATGAAATCACTCAGGGAGGAATGTATATGGATATCACTCAGATCATGAACTATGCTGTGAACTATTACCACGCCAATCAACCCTATGTCATCGTTGTAGCCGTGCTCCTTGTTTTTATTTTTTACCGGAGCCCCAAACTCGGGTTCGGCGTTCTGTTGGTTGCCGTGATCCTGGCAGGTGTATTTTATTTTATATCGGATCTATCATCCATGGGGGCATCCAGCCGGCAGAAATTGATGGATTCTTCTATGAAAGGACCAACCGGGGATGACGCTGCGGCAACACCGGAAGGAAGCGATCGTTAAAGATATTTCAGCCCGACCCGGAAAACCGGTTCTTTGGGATCGGGCTGGATGCTCCAGACCACAACCCCCTCAGGTTTGAGCCGGAAATCCTGGATGGTGGGGTCTGGATTTTTGAAGATCAGCCTGAGCCTTGTCCCGATCGGGAGCTTCTCCATAGCTTCAAAACGGATTCCTTTTTCGCTGTGATCCACAACCTTGCCGTCCTTGATCTGATATCCGGAAGGATCGTCCTTCAGGGTGTACTGGAAAGAGAAATTCACAGGTTTCCGGATCTTATTGCGATATTCCACCGGATTTCCCTCCCTGTTAATGGCCGTCAAAAGAAAAGCAGGTCACGGCCGGGCAAACCATTTTCCATGCACTCTCCATTACCGGCACCGCCGGTGACGGGTATCGACCTTCAGTGCCCAGTGCCCCTCTCTTTTTTCGATGGCCGTCTCATATCCCGCGAGGCTCGCCAGGATGTTGATCTTCTTTGCCGAACTCTCCCGGTCCACCAGAACTTCAATGAAGTCGCTCAGGAGACAGGCCTCCTGGGTGATCAATGTTCTTAGCCTTTCGTAGGGAACGGATTCATCCTCTCCCCTGCCGTCGATCAGCAATTCCGGATCTCCTTTTTACACCGTTATTCCAGCGCTTTATGGCGGGGTTTACACATCTTTTTGAGCAAGCCGTCCTGGCGTGTTCTGTCACCGTTTCGGGAGGAAGTTAAAAAATATGGTTCTTCTCCCATTTAGTGGGTAAAAAGGGTTCGAGGATTCCAGGGTTCAAGGGGTCAAGTGAAATACTTAAACGCAAGCAAAATCTCCAGAGAAAAACACTGGAATCCTTGAACCCTATGACCCTCGGCCCCTTATGTTTTTAGCACTTCACTTGACCCCTGGAATCCTTGACCCCTTGACCCCTGATTTTTTCACCCACTCTTTTGGAGATGATCCAAAATACTATACCATGCCTTTGATGATTGCGCCATTGGGGGGGGGCTGACCCTTACCCA